>VOFJ01002201.1_pt1 | contig 83061 bp, 124 predicted proteins | sample 5384081 | NCBI WGS metagenome assembly VOFJ01 (sample SAMN12384729, study PRJNA508395) | human gut metagenome | isolation source: healthy gut I | host: Homo sapiens | reverse complement strand
TTTCGTGGAGTAGTAGATAAGAGTGTTCTTTCTGGCAGACGTTGCAAGTGAGTCCCACCGCAGCCAGTTAGCTGACTCACAGTGAATGAACACAACAATGACGGCTGGAGAGGCACATCAATCCCTCGGATCCGGAAGACCATCCTTCTGTATGGCCCGTGCTCCGGAATTCACAATCTTTCTACGGCGAACATGGAAATGGGTACTTCCAGAGATTGTATAAGAGGGGCGGAGTTTGTGTGTATCGTTATGCATTTAAGCTCCGGAAGATAACAGCCAGCAAGAAAGCAGCAGGTGCAAGGTGAGGGTAGCAGCGGACGAGAATGAAGCGTAGTGCTCGCGTCGGATCAGCTGCAGAGTGGAAATATCAGGATATTCTGCATAGCCCGGTTCCGCATCCGTGAGTCTGGTATAGAGGCAGAAGAGAGGCGAAAAGCAGTTTGGGAACGTGAAACAAACTGGTCTGGCCAGCAATCAGCAGCGAGCAGTAAACGATGAATGGAAATGACCAAACGTTATGAGCCAAATCTCAGCGACATGACGGGCAGGCCGCGCATCTGCTTGAGAGCCGAGTTCAATGAGCGGAAGGTTACCAGTGACGTGATTACCAGCCTCAACTGCACAGCTGCGCGGGATTTGCAGCGTGAAACATGCCACAAAGCTATTACTAGTAGCACCAGTCAGCAGCTGAAATAGTATTCATTGAAGCTAATATAAAGATTTATTTGCGGTGGAGCTGCCAGATGCACCGGGATTTTTCTATTACGATATCAGTGAAGGCTGCAAATGCCGTCGAGCTCATATTGACAAGCACAGCAATTGCTGGCTTTTTTGTAGCCTTAGAATGGGAAGGTTCAGTCTGAAGATATGGCAAGATAGTGAGCTTTAGCTCACTTACTTTGCCTTCCAATATCAAATTTTTTTAAAAACCCAAAGTAGGGTGAATTTCTGAAATATTCACTATCTTTTGCCATATCTTATTAGTTTGGATATTTCCCCCGTTTTGGCCGTCAAACCTTATTTTCGGGGAATACCTAAAAGATACAAAAAAGCCAACTAATTCGCAATACTTTGTGTATGAATTAGTTGGCTGATTTTGTAATATTTAATGAATGTCCCTAATTTATGATATCGTAATAAGAAAACAAATCCCCGGTGCATCACTGCAGCGGGGATTTTCCACCTTAAATTCATCTTATGTCATTTCAATGAATTATATTTCAATTTCTTTATTTGGGTTATTTGCCCTAAATTTTAATGCCAACTTTGTGGCATGACTTTCACATAATTCGTCGTTTCATCCCATATATAATCTCCTGTATAATTGCAGTTGAACAGATAATCCGCATCACAACGAAGTAATATCCACTCATTGGAATTTTCAGCTCTCCAATATAAATGTAAGACTGGAATGGCATATTTTACTCCATCATGTCGGGGAGCAAGTCTTTTAACTGGGAATTTACAACTCATAATACCCTTCCAGAAACGTGTTCCTGTCGGAATGTCCACAGAATCCTTACCGATTTCATCTTTCCATTCCTCATCGTTTACTGCTCCTTTCTTTTTGGTACTTGGACTATATGAATTAGACTTCAGTTTGAACTCACGTTCCCAAACTGCTTTTATTTCGCCTCTCAGCGCCTTTTCTCCCCGGTTGGATAAAGTATATACCAGATTCCACGGATCATCATCAGGAACCGGATATGCAAGAATAGAGGTATATCCCTGTCCTTCCACTTCCATCATGCGCAATGCCGGCAGATTATCCGACGCAGGCGCTTTCACCTCATACAGCCATTCCTCGTCCGTACTGCCATAGGAATATCCCACTGCCCTGCACCACATCGTTTCTCCTTTCTTGCGGAATAACGGCACAAGCTGGTATGTACCGGGAGCGGAAGTCACATAGCACTGGATACGTTTTCCATCCCATGCCCCATTCGTCTTGATGTCTATCGGCTGGAACTGCTCCACAATCTCATTCGTACCCGGCCTCATAAATACAAACCGTAACTCTCCCTCGCCGTTATCGCAATAGGGATTGTAAAAGGTTCCGAACACCTTGCCTTCATTCTGATAGCAGTCATAGCCGTATTCGGTATAATTGGGCCATACCTTGAAAGGATAGTCTTCCGGATTCGGGTTGAGTATAATCTGGTCCGTCTTGCCATACCGGCTCCAGTACTCCACATCGATGTCCACCTGCTCCATGTTGACCGGGGAGTTGTAGTTTCCCGTCATTTTCAGTGTATAGGTGTATTTCATTCCCGCCTCCCATTCATGGTCCCTGTGGAACTCATAGGCATATTCTTTTCCGTCAATGGTAAAACAGACTGTCGCTTTCTGGTCATAACCGTAGACAGGGGGAAGAATTGTCTCCACCACCACCGGATCTGCATCGTTCAGATGATAGTTTCCGCCAGCCTGCAGGCTCCCCCTGCTTGAGAAATCGAATATCAGGGGGAGTTGGTTTCCCGCCTGATGTCAAGCGTCATCCTTGTGATCACATTGTCAAACCTTATATTTGAAACAATGCCTTCTCCCATATATTCATTTTTCAGAATTTTGATGCGCACCAGGCTCATGGCATGTTTCATCTCAATATCTGCTGTCGGAATGTCCCTGGTGACTGTTGCCCTTCCATACAGGATGTCGTGCTGGTCCGCCAGTTCAAAGGGGATGAGCCTGTCCCCTGATGTCTGTCCGTTGTACGGCAGATAAGCGGCCACCTCCGAATCACCCTCTACCGGAGCGTCCCCGCCGGCATTCCATTTTTTACCGTCAAAGGCATAAGGCACATTATATACATATGGAGAGCCGGTGTCAGTAGTACTGATGAACACCCCCATCTCATGTCCCGGCAGAAACGCCTCTATGAGTCCCCTTGTCTGCATCGCCTGCAACGATGCGGTTATTCCGAGCTGTATCTTTTCTTCCTCATCCTTTCCCGGATCATCCCCCGGGGTGACAACTGGCGGTTCAGGTTCCGGCAGGATCTCATCCTTTTCACATGCGGATAATGCACATGTGAGTGAGGCCAACAATATATACCTTAAAATTTTCATTGTATTACTTTTTTCAATTTATAAGTATTTTACTTAAAGTAATTGTCACTTAATAAGTAATATAAAACTTTACTTCTTTACGTATTCTTCCCAGAACTGTTCCAACCTGTCGCGGTCCAATGTCCCGTCCTCCTTAAGAAAGCAGCCTATCATCGCTTCTATCACAGTCTTTACCCCTCTGTAACGGTGGTCCGCGGCAAATGTCCTCAGTTCCCATACCAGATCCTCGGTCAGGACAATGGTCTGGTTATACGCCTTTCCCGGTGTCCCCGCCGTTTTTTTTTCTTTCATGGGGTCTGCCCCCACCATATTTTCTAGGGAAATCCCTTTCGATTTGAATTCTTTCATATTCCTTCTCCTTTATTATTTGTTCATTTTCCTGATTCTTTTTAAGGAATTCCTCGGTCAGACTCCGGTAATCCCTTGCCCCGTTTGACGAGGGTGCATAATCGAAAATGCTCCGTGCGTTGTACTGCGCCTCTCCCAAAGCCACGTTGTTCCGTATGGTTGTCTCGAACACGCTCTCCCCCAATGTCTCTATCAGGCTCTCCCTGATGTCCACGTCCAGCTTTCTTCCCGCATTGTATTTTGTCATGAAGTAACCGAGAATCCTGACCTCCGCGCCGAGCTTCCTTCTGAGCAGGCCGATGATATAATGTATCTTCTCGATTCCTTTCATGGCGAAATAGTTCCCGTCCGTGGGTATGATCACAAAATCACTCGCCATAAGCGCGTTCTGTGTGATGATGCCCAATGAGGGAGGACAGTCTATCAGAATATGGTCATACTTCTTTTCCAGACCTTTTATTATTTCCCTGAAAAGAAATTCCCTTCCGGGGGTGGTATTCATGATCACTTCCGTGGCCGCCAGGTCCAAGGACGCCGGTAGCACATCCACCCTGTCCAGCCACTTGAGAGGCTTCAGCTCCAGAGGACTGTCCTGCATGATTTCCTGCACCACACTCTCTAGCATGACATCCTGGGGAAGACTTGCCATTTCCTCTCCGAACGCCGCCATCGTCGTGTTCGCCTGCGGGTCCGCATCTATGATACATACCTTCTTTCCGTGCAGCCGTGCGATTCCGGCCGCCAGATTCAGCAGCGAAGTGGTCTTTGCCACACCGCCCTTGTGGTTTACACATGCTGTCGTAATTGTTTTCATGATTTACATCTATCTCCTTGATTATTACGCTGTAAAGATACGCATTTTTGAAATGTTTACCAAATATTTCTCTATATATTTTACTTTGTAAGTATTGTACTTTATATATATTTCACGTTGTAATACTTGATATATAAATATGTATAATTATGTATATTACTTATTTACTTTAATATATAAACAAGTAAATCATTCCCGAGAGCAAACGTGTTTTTCTGAAAATAAAAGTCATGCTGCAACGAATTTGCAGCCTTGTGGTATATCTTGCAGCCTTAAAGGCCCGGAGCCTGTCACATACGCACATAATAAAAAAGAACTGCGGGGATTTTTGTACGGAAAGTAAAGTAAAAAAGCCCCCGGCCTGTTAAAAAGTAACGCCAATCACTCATTAACATATAAATGCGCACCACCGCACGACTGGGGGCAAATACCCTTCGTCGCGGGGTGCGCTTTTTATATGTCGTTGAATGATTGGCTCTGCAAAGATAGAAAAATATTTGCTATGACACTGTTTGAGATTCTAAATTTTAATAGGGAGCTTCTGGAGCGTCTGGCCGGGACAGGTTACAAGCCGGACGACTATAAATATATCGACCTGTACAAGGAGTACGAGCAAATGCGCCGCAAAGGTGAAAAGGTGACGTATTGTGTGGCCTTCCTCTCGGCCAGGCATGGCGTTTCCGAAAGAAAGGTGTATGAGATTCTCGGGCGGTTCAAAAAGGAATGTACGTTCCATGCAGTATGAAAAGAATGGAATTTTTGCTTTCATGGGGAGAAGAGATGAACTTTGCATCCGAAACTTAAACACTCAATTACACGACAGAATGATTACAGCAATGAAAAAGTGCTATTACAGCCAGGCCCCGCTTCCTTTTGTGGGACAGAAACGCATGTTCGCATCGGAGTTCAGAAAAGTCTTGAAGCGTTTCAGCGACAGGACGGTGTTCGGCGACCTGTTCGGCGGTTCCGGACTGCTCTCGCACATCACCAAGCGGGAAAGACCCGACGCAACCGTAATCTACAATGACCACGACAACTACCGCGAGCGTCTGGAGAACATCAGCCGGACGAACACCCTGCTTTCCGACCTCCGCCGCCTCTCGGAAGGAATTCCCCGCCACAGGATGCTTTCCAGGGAGATGCACGGCATATTCCTGGAACGTATCCGCTGGGAGGAAAGTACCGGCTTCGTGGACTATCTCACCATCTCGTCCTCCCTGCTGTTCTCCGGCAAATATGCCAGGAACATCGGGGAGCTCGGAAAACTGAACTTCTACAACAATATACGCTTGAGCGACTACAGTTGCGAGGGCTATCTTGACGGACTCGAGGTGGTATGCTGTGACTACAGGGAGCTGACGGACAAGTACAGGGACTCCCCGGATGTGGTCTTTCTGATAGATCCCCCCTACATAGCGACGGATATCAGCACATACAGGATGGACTGGAAACTTACGGACTATCTGGATGTCCTGCTGGTACTGAAAGGACACCCTTTCGTCTATTTCACTTCCGGCAAGTCCCCCATACTGGATTTCTGCCGGTGGATGGAGGAACATCCGGAAACCGGCAATCCTTTCAAGGGGGCCGGCATGTCCACCCTTACGGCCAGAATGAACTACAGTTCGTCCTATACGGACATCATGCTGTACAAGGAAATGACTGAAGCGGCCTGAAACGGCCACACCACCTTAAATTCCATTTGAAGGTGTGCAAAATGCACACCTTCTTTCATTTGGCAGATGCATTCATTGCAAGCGTCCCTTCATTAAATATCATAATTGAAACCAAAGCGGCCTGATCATAATATTTGCGGCCAAAGTACATGTTACCTTTTTTATCGGTATTTATTGACAGAATTTAAATAAAGAAAAAAACGAACCATATAGTTTATTCGTTAATATCCGTTCTTTTTATTTATTAAAAAAATATTAAAGCCAAATTTAGATTGAACTTTCTATCAGAAAATATGTTTATATAAAAATAACAAGCTGTGTTAAACTCGCTTCCACCAAATTATTTTTGTCTTTCCCGCTTGTGATAAGCCGGAAGTTCGGAAGTTTTATTTATAGATGTTAGATCAGCATGCCGCGAGGCACATGTGCCGGTATTGCAAGAGAGCTTACCTGTACCGTGATATGGAAAGGGATTGTCTGGACTATATGTTTCAGACAGTTTCCCTTTCTTGTATCAAAGACTGGTGTATAAATTATAATTTGGATATGGTATCTGGCCGTTATGTGACTGAAAAAACATATGATGAACAATACGGGCATGAACTCGTTATCCAATAGAGGATACGGTACGGAAACAATTTATACCTAATGTTATCAGTCTCAAATATCATGCGTATATAGCCGTATCCTATTCCTATAATGAGAATATGCCTTTTCTGGTCCGTGACGGTCCGGAGAGGCATTTTTTCATATAATATTATACCTGCCATACGGAATGCTCATTCTTCGGTAATAATTTTATAAACCTGTGCAATTTCTGTGATTTTATTATATATTTATATGTATATAAAAACGTGCGGATGAAATGTTGCTATTATCCGGACAGGGATGCGGTCAACCTATGCAGCAAATGCGGGAAGGGCTTATGCATGGAGTGTGTATGTGGATCCCCTCCCGGTTTGCCGGGAGGGTTTATCAGAGTCAGCCGGGGAGGATACTTTGGAGAAAACTTACCTGTCTGTTTGTATTCATCTGCCTGTTCTTTGCAGGTGTCGTTTTCGGGCTGTCGTCCGTATACGTTCAAGGCGGTAATAGGATTTCTACAATGTTTTCCGCCCTTGCTGTTAGAAACATAATGCTAGGCGTTCCTTCCGGCTGTTTCACCGGTTCTTTTTGGTATGGTGGAATACAGTGCACGGTATTCCATTTTTTACAGACATTCTTATTGTCGGGGCACACGCTGCCTTATCTTCCTGAGTGAACTTATGGGCCCGGCTTTGTCAGACCTTTCACTACTCCTTTCCAGGCGGTTGCGAACCTTCGGATTATATGGATATGTTGCCGCTTCCTTCTGCCGTGAAGGAAGCTCCCGTATTGCAGGAAGAATATATTCCATTATTTTTTTGTTAAAATATATAAAACAGCCCGTGTTTCAAAAACAATTCGATCCTTTATTTTGTTTTTTTTCGTTAAACTGCACTTTTGATGTGTCTGTATGTTTCTGTTGAAGTGACCGCAGTATTTCATTTTCCCTTTCAGGCCTGTGAAGGTCCGATTGATGTTATTCAAAGATGTCATATGAACATGCCGTGAGGCACATGTACAGGTTCAAGGGCTGACCCCTTCCTGCACTATTGCAACGTAAAGGACTGCAGAATACAGAAACGGGACTGAATACATATTTTCTGTCTTTTTTCATATGTGAAGAAACAGGAGAAAAGTGCATCCCATGTCGTCCTGACAGTGTATGATAGGGTTTCATCATGTTGTTACCATTAGGAATAAGGGCGTATGGGGATTTTCCCTTATGACTCCCTGGCTTGTGATAAGCTGGGGAGTTTTTGTGTTTTCCTACTGTGCATTTCTTTTCGGATAAGCTGTTGTGAACAAATCCACCATTGTTTTGTTCTTGAGAAATAAAGTAGATTGTCAAAACGTAACTAATCTGAACCGTTCCGGCTTGTGACAAGTAGGAGCGGTTTTTTAGTTTGATGTTTTTAATCTAAAAGATCTCACATGAATTATGTGCTTCTTCATCTTTGTATGCTGTTGACATCAACTTTGAATGGTCCAATATTCACTCCAATGGGCTTCCAGAAGAAATGTATATAAACAAGTACTGCCCAGAAATTGTCAATGGAGTGACAGTTCCTGCATCGTTCTCGCCCCCCCCTGACTCGCTCAACATCCATGCAATGTTTTTGGATGGCGAGCTACAATACCGGAAGAGTCCCCAAACAGTCCCCGTCCAGTTTAATCCTGAAGCAATGACCCTGACAGGTGGTCAAGAATATTAGTACAAACTTCAATAAGACATGTTACATCAAATTTGTTATAATCCATAATGGGGACTCAACTTTCCGGATACTTATATAATTGTATAATTTCCATTTCAACTCAAACTTTTTTCATCTGTTATTGCGTCTCTTTAAAAATTATTATATATTTGCGACGTTAATTTAAATCAAATTGAAATTATAGTTATTAAAATTTTAAATATCTATAGTTTTAATAAACCTCAAAACTCAATATTATGTTAAAAAAGACTGCAATCTGTTAGTATGGTATTATTCCTTGGAACTTTATTCTCCGGAACAATTTCTACAGCTACGGCCTCTGGAGCAAATTCTTTTGCGACCACACAGCAAGCGGGAATATGCAAAGGACTTGTGAAAGATGCTACCGGAGAGTCTGTTATTGGAGCCTCTGTTGTAGTAAAAGGTACCACTAACGGAACAATTACCGATTTTGATGGTAATTTTAGCCTCGATGGGATTAAGAAAGGAGATGTGATTGTAATCTCTTATGTGGGATATCAGACACAAGAGATTAAATGGAACGGCAGCCCGCTGAATGTTATCTTGAAAGAAGATTCAAAGACTCTAAGTGAGGTTGTGGTAGTAGGTTATGGCACACAGAAAAAGGCGAATCTTTCAGGTTCTGTTGCTATGGTAGACAGCAAAGAGTTGGAGAATCGTCCTATTCAGAATGTATCCAGTGGTTTGCAAGGTTTGATGCCGGGTGTTGCTATTACAGGAACCAACGGGGCACCGGGGCAGGATGCCGGCAAAATCCGTGTTCGTGGGATCGGCACATTGAATGAAGCGGGACCTTATATTTTAGTGGATGGCATTGAAACCGGTACATTGAGTGCGGTCGACCCTAATGACATAGAAAGCATTTCTGTATTGAAGGATGCTGCTTCGGCAGCAATTTATGGTTCTAAAGCTGCCAACGGTGTTGTTTTGATAACTACCAAACGCGGCAAGACCGGACAGACTAAAATTTCCTACAGTGGTTATCTAAGTTTCCAGAATGCAACGAATATGATTGAGCGTATGGGGTCATACGAATACGCATCCCTGCTGAATCAGGCATTGGAGGCTGAAGGTATGTCGAAGCGTTTCAATGATACCGAGCTGCAAAAGTTTAAAGACGGGAATGACCCGCTCTATCCGGATACCGACTGGTATGACCTGGCATATAAGACGGGTGTTCAACATCGCCATAATGTCAATATCAACGGTGGTTCTGAAAATGTAAAATATATGGCCTCGCTGGGATATTTGAACCAAACAGGTATTTTGCCTAACGCAGGGCGTGAACAGTTTAATGCGCGTACCAATCTGGACATGAAGATTAATAAACGTTTGAGTGCGCGCATGAACCTGTCTTTCATTAAAAATGATTACAGTGACGCCAGTTCCGCCTACTACGGGGGCAGCTCGGATCAGATCATCAGGCAGTTGAATTTGATCGCTCCTTGGATTGTAGCCCGCTATGATGACGGCACTTGGGGCACAATTTCAGACGGCAGTCCCATTGCCTGGTTAGATTCGGGCATGAAGGTGAACCGTGACAATTATAATTTTTCGGGGATGGCCGCTGTAGACTATGAAATATTTGATGGTTTAAAATTAACCTTGCAAGGTGCTTACGTCAACAATTTACAAAATTACAATTATTTCCCAAAATATATAAAGTATAATGAGAATAAAGAATCTGATCCCAGTCAGTTGGACGAGCGTTTTTATAAATGGGACCGCACAAACTATGACGCCTTATTGAACTACAATAAAAATTTCGGCAAGCATAATATTAAGGGTCTGTTGGGATGGCATACGGAAAAATATAATTATAAATATCAGAAAGCCGTCCGCAAGAAATTCCCTAATAATGAATTGACGGATATGAATGCCGGTGATGCTTCTACCCAAAGCAATGAAGGGTATACAGCTGAATTGGCAATGATTTCATGGTTTGCCCGTATTAACTATGATTTTGCAGGTAAATATCTCTTGGAAGCCAACATTCGTGCGGACGCCTCTTCCCGTTTTGCGGAAGGTCACCGTTGGGGATATTTTCCTTCTTTCTCGGGTGCATGGCGCATCAGCGAGGAAGCATTTATGGAAAGTGCAAAAGACAGCTGGTTGTCCGGACTGAAAATTCGAGCTTCTTGGGGGCAGCTGGGTAATCAGGATGCATTGAGTGGCAGTAACAATGACTATTATCCTGCCTTGAACACGTATAATCTCGATTCCAAATATGCATTTGGAGGCTCTTTGAATTCTGGTTATTATCAACGGAAATATCGTCTGGAAACCATTTCATGGGAAAAAGCCTCTACTTGGGGAGTCGGCGTTGACTTTACTTTATTCAATAAACTGAATGGTTCTCTGGATTATTATAATCGGAAGACTACTGGTATAATTATGGATGTGACAGTCCCTAAAGAATTTGCTTTGGATGCCTATAAGGATAATGTAGGCTCTATGAGAAACAGTGGTATAGAAATAAATTTAAGCTACAATACAAAAAATAGGTCAGGTTGATTTCGGAATTGCGGGTAATTTCTCTTACAATAAGAATGAAATTCTGGATCTGGGAGGCGGCGACCCTAACAAGTACCTGGATGCTACTAATGGTTACAGCCAGCGTAATAAGGTAGGTGAAGCAATGAACTCCTATTATATTTATAGGGCGGATGGATTTTTTAATTCTCAAGAAGAAGCTGATGCATATACGGCCAAATACGGTAATCCTTTCGGTAAAACTTTCAAGGCAGGCGATTTGCGTTATGTGGATACAAATAAAGATGGTAAACTGACAGCTGATGACCGTGAATATTGTGGAAGTTCCGATCCTAAAATTATTTACGGATTCAATATAAATGCGGGCTGGAAAGGAATTGACTTATCATTGATGTTCAATGGTGCTGCAGGTGTGAAACGCCTGTTTGACGGATACGAGGTGTATGGTAATTTCTCGGGTGACGCTGCTCATCCGGCTACTATTTGGAGAGATGCCTGGACACCCGATAACCATGATGCCTCCATGCCACGTATTTTTTACGATACAAACTCGGCCAGTAGCAGCCGTTCGGTACAATCGGATTTTTGGTTACAAGATACAAGTTATTTGCGTCTGAAAAATTTGCAGTTGGGATATACTTTACCGAAAGGCTGGTTGAATTCGGTTGGTGTTGAGAATATCCGTATTTACTATTCTGTAGAGAATCTATTGACTTTTGATAAGATGAAGATCAATATAGACCCTGAATCCACAAGCCAACGGCTGTCTTCCTATCCTCTATTACGTACTCATGCATTCGGCGTTAATGTTACATTCTAAATTGTTATAGACTAAAAAAATGGAATTATGAAATACTTGAAACAATATATGATCATAGGAGCGGTGACAATGATTACATCTTGCTCTGATTTTCTAGATACAGCTCCATTGGATGCCCTGTCTCCTGCCACTACGTGGAAAACCGAGGATGATGCCCAAAAAATTTGCTATCGGGTGTTATGGCGGTAATAACTACGATACTTCCAGCTGGGAAGATGGTGGCAATATCTTATATCTCGACTGCGGGTCGGATTTTGGATATAACAACTTTGAATGGGAAAACTATAAGACCATTGGCAACGGTACAATGACTCCGTCAGGGGCTGTTGCAAGCTTTTATGATTTCTCAGTCATCCGCCGTTGTAACACATTCCTGGAAAAGGTAAAGGAGATCCCATTTTCCAATGAGCAGACCAAAAACGATTTGATCGGTCAGGTCCGTACTATTCGCGCTTATCGCTATTTTGTTATGAACTGGTGGTATGGAGGAGTGCCTGTGATTGACAACTATAACTCAGCAGATGAAGCTAAAGTTCCCCGCAAGTCGGAGGAGGAAGTGAAAAATTACGTCAATACAGAATTGGACACAGCCATCGGTGAACTGAATGCATCTCCCTCTGAAAGGGGACGGATCGCAAAGGGCGCTGCTATGGCAATCCGAATGCGCAGCGCATTGTATTATGGTGATTATGTGAAAGCAAAAGAAATGGCCGAGGCCATCATGAATTTGAAACAGTACGATCTGGAACCGGACTACAGTAATTTGTTCAAAGTTGCCGGTCAGGACTCAAAAGAGATTATTTTGGCTGTTCAATATGTGAATTCCACTTTAGAATTGGGCACAATAGGCCAGATGTATAATAATGGTGACGGTGGCTGGTCCTCCATTGTTCCGACTCAGAACCTGGTGGATACTTATGAAATGGCTGACGGCTTGACCAAAGAGGAATCCGGCTCTTATGACCCAAACCATCCGTTTGCCGGTCGCGATCCACGTATGGCCATGACCATTATATACCCAGGAATGGACTGGAATGGCACTGTAGTCAATACACTGGACAAGACAATCAATGGTAAGGATAATGCAAACTATCCTCCTTCTGCGAACAATGCTTCAAAGACCGCCTTAACCTGGAGAAAATATTTGGATGAACAATGTGCTAATGGTATTTGGAAAACACGAATGCCTGCCCTATTGTAATCCGCTATGCAGAAGTGTTGCTTACTTATGCGGAAGCAGTCAATGAACTTTCTGGTCCGTCTGCAGATGTTTATGACAAACTGGATCTGATTCGTGGACGTGTAGGAATGCCGAAAGTGGATCGTGAGAAGTATGCTTCAAAGGAAACATTACGCCGGCTGATCCGCCGTGAACGTGGGGTGGAATTGGCCGGGGAAGGTGTGCGTCGGGCTGATATTCTGCGCTGGAAAGATGATAATGGAAAGATGGTTGCAGAAACAGTCCTGAATGGTGTTTTGGAAAGGGTTGTCGGAACTGTAAATTATGCCGAGACTGATCCGACGAAACGTGCGGAGATTGACACGAACGCCCCTGTTACTGACAAGAAGATTGAAGACCGTGTATTCAAAGTGCATAATCGATACAATCCAATTCCTCAGGGAGCTATTGATAATAACCCGAATCTTGAGCAAAACCCCGGGTATTAATACAATGACAAGTATCGGTCTTTTGTAATTAGAATGGAAATCCAATAAAAAATGGAAGGTGTGTCGTAATACACGATGCACCTTCTTAATTTTTATTAAGCGCAATACAATTGCAGTGTATTCTCCTATCATTGCATCCGAAATATAACATAAAAAAGAAACTACCATGCCAAATGAAAACAACCTGTTGCCGGAACATGCACAACTTGCAGCAGTTCTGGACAATCCGGAAGCAATCCAAAGGATCAAAGAACCGACAGAAAAAGTACAGATTGCCGCCGTACAGAAAAAGCCGGAACTTGTCCGGCTATTCACCAACACTACGGAAAAAGTACAGCTTTCCGCCGTAATTGCCTATCCTGAAAGTGTCCTTCTCATGCAGGCCCCATCCCCCCTGGCCTGCTTCACGGCCGTGGAAAGGATGTTCAAGGCGGACCTGCCGCCCACAACCGGTATTCTGGCCGCAGCCCGGAGGCTGGTATTCCGGATGAAGGGGAACAAGAAACTCGGAGAACCGGATACGGAAGCCGTAAAGGAGTTTTTTTGATGAAGTCAAATCCTTTAAACATTGAAAGCCATGCCTACAATCCTGGAACACCTTGCCGCGCTGTTCGACAAGGACATGAGGGCGGTATTGAGCAACCCCCGCGCCATCAGCATGATCGCCAACCCTTCCGCCCGTGTCCAGATGGCCGCGGTCAGAAGGGACAGAAGTGTCATCTGCTTTATTGAGAAACCGACGGAAAAGGTACAGTTGACAGCTGTCAGAAACGCATCGCACAACATCCATTTCATCACTTCGCCAAGTGAGAGGGTACAGCTGACGGTCATAGGCACCAGGCCTTCCTATGTCGGCTTTATCCCAAACCCTACGGAAAAAGTACAGCTGAAAGCCGTCGAGAAGAGACCGGAATGCATCTTCCTGCTGCAGAAGCCCGCAGAAAAGGTACAGCTGACGGCCGTCCTGAAAGATCCCCGGTATCTCTCGGCAATCAGGGAGCCGACAGAAAAAGTACAGCTGGCAGCCGTACAGAAAAATCCGGAATGCATCCGTCATATCGCGGAACCGACGGAGAAGGTGCAGCATATGGCCGTCCAGAGAAGTCCGGATATCTTCCGGCAGATCAGGCAGCCTGAGGAAAGCGTGCGGCTGGCGGCGGTGCAGGCCAAGGGAGAGAACATCAGATACGTGTCCGCCCCGTCCGAGGCTGTACAACTGGCGGCTGTCAGAAACGATCCGATGAATATCCGATATATAGAAAACCCTACGGAAAAGGTGCAGTCTGTCGTTCTGAACGCAGACCGGGATGCGGCACCGTTTATCAGTTCGCCTACAGAAGAGATCAAAAGATTGGCGATGGAAATGTACGGCCTCAGACTGGAAAATGCCGCCGGCAAGGAGGCGGCAGCGGCCCAGACATCCGAAACCTCCGGAAACTCCGGAAAGAAAGCGGCGGAGGGCGTGGCAAAGAAACCTTCGGCAAAGCAGGTCAGAGAGGCGGTGGAGAAACTGGATAGCGAGATCAGGGAAATAAACAGGGAATACTTCCAGGCCACTTACGAGGCGCAGTACTCGGACAACGCCGCGGAACGGGAAAGCGAGGTCTCGGCTGCCGGGAAAAACAGGGAGAAGAAGCTTGTCAAAGCTTATGAAAAATTCAACTCGGCAGCCGTTCCGGAAAGGAAGGAATGCAATGTGGGGAAGATTGTCAAGGAACTACGCAAGGAAAGGGTGGCCGTGGAAAATATGAAAGCCGAGGAATGGCACTCCCTGATGAAGGGGAAGGCCGTACAGCCGCCCCTTGTTTCCGGCACATCCGGAGCCGCAGGAAAAGGAAGCGCATTGATGCTTGCCAGAACACCCGCGGGATATGCACTGAAGGCGGCAGGCGCCATAAACCAGGCAAGCCGGCAGGCCAATGCGGAAATGTAAGCAACTTTTGCATTCTATATATATCACTTGTTTACTTATTTACTTTAAATTATAAAAATGTAAATAAGTAAACAAGTTTTTGCTGATAAAACTCTTTATGAACAAGGTATCATATTAAGCCGGCAGGCAATGACACATACTTCCGATAAACATTTCACGGACGAAGAACTGGAACTTGTCGCGCGCGGCAAGGAGGACGGCATGTACATGAAAGCTCCGAACGGCAGTCCGACGTCCCTGAATGAGAAACAGTGGGCTCAAGTACGCACCGGGACATTCAAGAGCTGGTTTGGAAACTGGGAAAATGCACCGGAGGCAGCTTCAAGGATTGTCGATGACATCCGCTTCCGTCAGGTCTATCACGGCAGTCCGGCCTCCTTCGGGCATTTCGACCATGCCTTTACCGGAACCGGTGAAGGGGCGCAGGCCTACGGATGGGGGACATACGTGACGGAAGTGAAAGGAATCGCCCGCAAATATGCGGCCATCGGTATAAAGCGGGGAAACCATATCACCTATGACGGGGAGCTTTTATCCCCGGTGCTTGACAACGAATATTATTTTGATGAGGTATGGAGGATATGGAAACGCCAGATCCTTTCTTCCACCGATGTGGACAGTTTGAAACGGAACATTTCTTCCGTATATATGGACGGGCGTACCGCAAGCACATACAGCGGACGAAGAAAGGCATTCGAGCGACAGCAGCAGGAGCTGCTTTCCGACATAGATGCGGGCAGGATACGCATTGAGCCGCCGCGCCACCTCTATACGGTGGAAATTCCGGAAGACAACGGGATGAACTATCTGTACTGGGACAGGCCGGTATCCGCGGAGCAGCAGGGAAAGATATTCCTGCAACTCCGCAAGGAACGTTTCTTCTTTCCGGAAGCCACGGCGGAGTTCTGGAGCGGCAGGTCGCATGTATGGAACAGCGGGAAAGAGTTCTACGGCTTTCTGGACTATATGTTCATGAATCCGGACCGGGATACCGATTCACAGCGGCTTGCCAGCGGGTTTCTTTCGCGAGCGGGTTTTACCGGGATTGACTATCCGGCGGAGTGTTCAACCGGCGGCCGGGCTGACGGCGCGCGGAACTATGTCATTTTCAGCGAGGCCGACCTGAAGATAACCGCACATGAACGTTTCCGCTTCATCGGAGAGAAAGGGGCCTCCAGACTTGACCGGTCTGAAGGGGCCTCCCTGCGGCTGGAGAACCTCGCCGTCGCCCGCGAAATGGAAAAGTCCGGCAAGGATGCCGGAACAATAAAGGCGGCGACAGGCTGGGAACGCGGGGCTGATAGCAAGTGGCGTTATGAGACGGCGGATTTCGAATACCATCCGGCCGGAGATCTGGGCTATTCACGACTGCTGGAAAAACAGTCCTGGCATGGGGAGCTTGAAAATCTTCTTGACCGGCAGATAGAGGGCGAAACACTCTCTGAAGCGGAGTGGAAACGGTTTGAGGAACTGACGGAGCTGGCAGCCGGACTGAAGGAACAGGACGAGCTGCGTGAACGGATCTATCTTGATGACTATGTGAAAGACGATGAACTGTTCCAGGCCTATCCTGAAATGAAACGGACCCGGCTGGAATTTGTGGACCTGCCGTCGGCCGACTATTGCGGGGGCTACCTCCATCCGGACAACAGAATCGTGATAAACATCTCCCCGGACTGATGATGTGAGGTCTGTCCTGGCCCATGAGATACAGCACGCAATACAGACCATGGAGGGCTTTGCGCGGGGGAAGCAATCCCGGGGAGTTTAAAAACACGGTGGAGAATGTGATCCTGGACATCGTGCGGGCCACTGACGGAAGGATTCTGGAGGGCGGCGGTTTCGACAATACCCCCAAAGGCATATTTGCCGCACTTGACCGGAAAGTGCCCTACGGGACAATACTGAGACATTATGACTATCCCCTCAGCCTCGTGGCTGAGAAGTACGGATATGAGAACATCTTTGACCTGGTGAATGACATCGGCCGGTTTAAAAGCGGCATACAGGAATACCGTTCCACTGCCGGGGAGGTGGAAGCGCGCAATGTGGAAAGCAGGCTGGATTTTACTTCCGCCCAAAGACGGAACACGCTTGCCGTTTCCACCGAGGATATCGCCCGGGACGGGCAGATATTCCTTTCAAGGGACGTCCGGATGGACGAGCTCGCACGTCATGTGTCTTTTCTGGCCGGGAAACTGCATATTCCGGTGGAAGTGATCCGTCATGCCGACGAGGCAGGCTCTCCCGACATACGCGACCTGCTCTCCTGCGGGAAAGACATCCGGGGCTGGTATGACATCCCCTCGCAACGTATCTGCCTGTATCTTCCACATGCCCGGGGGAAAGCGGACGTCGAGCCTACCCTGCTGCATGAGGGTGTGGCACATTACGGCCTCAGAAAGCTTGCAGGTCCCAAGCATATGGATGCTTTTCTGGATGACATCTTCAACGGATGCGGAGAAAAAGTACGGGATGAGATTCTCCGGATGGCGGCTGCAGACAAGACGGACATACGTGTCGCAACGGAAGAGTATCTGGCCCGGATGGCCGAGGCCGGTACGGACCAATCCTTATGGGACAGGATTGTCACCGCCTTCCGGAATCTCCTCCGAAAGCTGGGCTTCTGCCTGGAAATCGGCGCAAGGGAACTGAGGGGCATACTCGCCGCTAGCCGGAAAAATCTCACCGGAATTGCGGAACCGGCCGTAATACAGACGGCAAGAGGAGACCTTGAACTCTCCTGCGGATACGGGCGGGCGGTTCTCAGGCGGCAAGGGGTCGAAACGGATGCGACCTCCCTTCTGGAACGGATGAGAAAAGCGGGGATCAGCCCCGCCTCTCTCGGGCAGGAGGACTGGAAAGCCGTCTTTAACGGCGGCATCATCCTTCCCGACGGCAGGAAGCTCATGGCCGTAAGGGAACCGGCCGGATACGGGATGAGGATATCCGGTGTGTCACCGGGGAGTGCAAGAGAGTCGGGAATGGAAATGTAAAACAGGATACGGAAAAATAAGATATGGACGAGTGCGGTGAAAAAAACACTATAAGCCTTTCATGGGGAAGGCGGGAAATCCGGATTTCCGGAGAAGGGGCCACCCTGTATGTGAACGGTGTCCCCCCCATGACATGACCATGATGCTGGAGACTATCCGTGGAGCCGGCGCGAGGCCGGAAAGGATATCCCCGGCCAGATGGATCTCCCTGTTGAGGGGACGGCCTACCGTGCTGCCGGGATGTGAAAGCCCCCTGGTCATGGTACGGGTCCCTTCCGGATATACGGTCAGGTGTCTGTTTCCGGCCGGGGAAAAGGGACACTCCTTCCAGGCGGAAATGCAGTAATTGGACCGGATTACTTATAAAGTATGATATTAATAAAGTAAATAGCTGTAAAAACTAAAAAAGTACAATGGAACATTACATTTTCTATTGCAAGCTGTCGCTTCTGGCAGTGCTGTCACTGATAACGGCCTGCTGCATGCTGAGCCGGAGATGGTATGTCAACCTGGTCGCATTTCTTGCATGCCTCTCGGGCGAGACCTTTCTGGCCCACCTGTTCTTCCCCGGATACATGCTGTGTCCGGCGGCCGCCTCGTTCATAATCCTCTTCCTTTCCCGGATATGGGGACCTGTCCAGAACCCCGGCAAAGGGGAACGGGGCTGATCCCATCCGGCTGCCGGTCAGGTCAGGAATCCGGGAGTCCCGGCTCGAATTCTATTACCATTACTCCAACTTCCTGGTTTACGGAGGGGCCGGTTCCGGAAAGACGAAAAGTATCGGAAAATGGCTTCTGAGCGAATACATGCGGCTGGGATTCGCCGGATTCATCTATGACTTCAAGGATACGGACTATACCCGTACCGCCTACAACCTCATTAAAAGGCACAGGTATCCGCACAAGTTCTACTATGTCAGTTTCGACAGGCCTGAACGGTCGTACCGGTTCAACCCGCTCAAGGTGATGAGGGACCGCACGGAACTGATCCAGCTGATGGAGGACGTGCTGCTCGCGCTGCTTCCCAAGAAGGAACAGCAGAACGAATGGGTCGCCGGAGGTCTGGGCATCCTCCGCGGCGTGGCGTTCCGGTTCTGGGACGAGTTCCCCGAGCATTGCACGCTGCCGCATATACTGGCCTTCATCATGACCGCCTCGGCAAGGCAGCTCTCCCTGTTCCTGCAGCAGAACCTCGTGTCGGAAATGCTGGCCGGCGCCTATCTGAAGGCGGAAGGTTCCGAGAAGACCCAGGCATCCTATCTCTCCACGCTGTGTAACAATCTGGCCACCGTTTCACAGAACGAGGAGATCGCCTATGTCCTTTCAGGGGACGATTTCGATTTCAACCTGATCGATCCGGAAAATCCGAAACTTTTTGCCATCAGCAACAACTTCTCCAAGAACTCGGTCTATGCTCCGGTCATCGGCATGCTCATGACCATATCTTCCCGGCAGTTCACCATGCGGAACAAGGTTCCTTTCGTCTATTTCCTGGACGAGATGACGACAGTCAATATCAAAAACTTTGAGACGCTGCCTTCCGTCCTGCGTGAGTATCTTTGCGCCTTTGTTCTTTTAACACAGTCCGGTTCCAAGGTGGAGAACCAGTATGGCAGGCTCGACCGTTCATCCGTGGAAGCCAACTTCGGGAACCAGTTTTTCGGACGGACCAAAGACGTGGAGTCATTGAAATATTATCCCATGATGTTCGGAAAGGAGGAAAAGGAACGGAGATCCCGCAGCGCGGGAAAAAGCGGGGGAAGCACGAACAGGAGCGTGACCGTATCGTCCCAGAAAGAGGACATCTATCAGGGAAAGGATTTTGCGGATCTGGAACCCGGGGAGTTCATCGGTTCCGCCACGCGTGCCAACGTCAGCTACTTCAAGGTAAAGCTGGAGATGTATGACGACAGGAACGAGGAGCCCCTGCCCGATGTTCGGGTCCTTGAGCCGGGAGAGCTGGGCAGGAACTTCGCAAGGATTCTTGAGGAGGTACGGGAGCTGTTCCCGTGTGAGTGACGGACCGGCTCTCCCTTCCGGTCAGAAGATCGGTCCCCAATCTTTTCAGTTCCTGGATGATGGCCTTCCTGGGATTCACCACGAACCGGTACAGACGGCAGACATTCATGTACAGCCGCCTTTCCTCCCTGAACTCCCCGTGCAGGATCTCACGCTTGATTCTCGATACAGTCTCGTTCCGCAGCTCGTTCCTTACCTTCCATTCCCCGGAATATTCCTTCAGGCCCTCATCCTTGGACCGGCAGTAAGGGAAGTAGCCATACAGCCGGTTGAACCTGGAGGCGCACCGGGCGGACCACTGGGAACGGTCAAAGCCGACCACCACATCCCTGCCGTCAAGAACCTGCCGGTTTCCCCTGCTCTTGGACAGCGGGGAAAGGGACACTCGGTCTGGGATCTGTCCATGCGGGAGACGATAATATGCACATGCAGCTGCAGTCCCGGCTTCCTTTCACCGGCTTTTGCCTTGCCGGCTTTCACCTCGGGATCATCGCCTTTATAGTGGCGTTCTGTTTCCACACGCCCATACCATACCAGATCGTCACCGGACCTGATCTTCTCCCGGTAAAAATTACGGGCATATTCATCCATGCACTCACGGGTGAGCCGTTTCATTTCAGCCAGGACTTCTTTCTGCTGCTCCGGGGAGAGCTCCGGGAATTCGCCGGTCTTTTTCCCCGGTCACTTTTTCAATGAGGTGCTGCTGCTCCTCACCGCTGGGATTGATGGTGAGCATATAGAACTTGTCGTCATTCCGTTTCAGTGTCCTGTGGTTGTTGTCCATATGATGCATGACGGTCAGAGGGGTCACATAGTCCTCTTTCTGTGAAAAAAAATATATCATAATAGGAACGTTCCTCCTTCAGTTCCTTGCTGAGATATTCCACCAGCTGCACGCATTTTCCCTTGTTGTCCGACACGCCCGGAGTATTTACAGGCCGGTGGACTTTACAGTACATATTCCTCGTTGATCTTCTTGATGAGCAGCTGCAGGGTGCTGACGGGAACCTTGACGTCATCGCTGAATTTCACCTTCGGGAACTTGTCCGGATTGAGCTGGAATTTTATCAGTTCTGCCAGCCTGCGGAGCTTCTCCCGTTCTTTTTCCACATCCGCCGGGGAGCCCTCCCCGTACTCCGCCAGCTGTTGCTGGAGCTTCCTGTTCCTTTCCTGCAGATCATGCATCTCATTCATCAGCCTTGCATAGTCCGGGGGATTCATGGAGGCCGCCTCCCATGCCGGCCAGTTTTTCAAGAATGGGCTTGAAAATGTCACGTTCCTGGGACTTTACTATTCTGACAAGATCCTCAACTCTCTTTTCCACCAAAGCCGTCGGATTCCTTGAGGCATAGCGTGGATTGTACCCGGTCACTTCAAAAAAAGTGAGCATTCTGTCAATGACAACATTCGACCGTGTCGCCTCCCTGAAAGATTTCCAGTCTTTTTCTTCACACTTGGAGAAATCCTGACCACTTTGGTTGATATTTCCTTACCTATACTCATTTCCGTTACATTTTTAAATTCTGAAACAACAAAGGTAATTCAAATGCATTCCGGATTCAAGTATGATACCTACTTTTCAGAAGTAATATATTATAATATTCTGAAAATTAGTAAAAAATAGTAGAACAGTTACAGCAAAATCAACGTGAAGTTAACGACAGGAAACGCTATAAATCAATATTTTGGCAGATTTTTGTTAACGAAGTGTAACACCAATGTTTACAGAAGATATGTATAATATACTAATAATCAACGCTATGCGTCGATTCATGTTCACGTGTGCGGGAACACCTCTTGCTCTTCCTTATCAGGAATTCACTAAGGGGATGAACCCCTTAGCCCCCCCCGGTAAGGAAGGGCAGCGTGGCATGTCCGGAACAGGGCGTTTTTAGGGGAGGCCCATCCCATGAAAAGAAAATGACATGCAGAAAAGGGGGAATACGCATGGAGGGAATGACGGGCATGTGGAAAAAAAATCCCCATGAAAGGAGAAAAAACAGCCCACGGAAATGCCGGATACAACTTTTAGCAGAAGCAAAACAAAGCTAACACGCTGATAAAGAGCATGATAAAATTTGGATATTCGAAGAAAAATCATTACCTTTGATATGTAATAATAAAGGAGATAACATCTTATGAATGAGCAAATTAGAAACATTTTAGCCGAGGACGGTACAAAGACCTCGAAAATCCGAAAACTTCTGCTGCTCGGACTCACCCACCGTGAAATTGCCGACCTTGTAACCCGTGGAAACCGTGGGTTTGTATGGAATGTCTACAAGAGAATGAGGGACGAGGGGCTGATCGTATCCGCAGGGACTTCCACCGCCACCACACCCGAACTTGATTATTCTTTCAGGAGAAAGTTCGGTGTCGAGATAGAAGCCTATAACTGCACATGCCAGCGGCTCGTACGCGAGCTGACGGAAGCGGGAATCGAGGTGGCCTCGGAAAGATACAACCATGACCTCCGTCCGCACTGGAAACTGGTAACGGACAGCAGTCTGAACGGGAATGACACATTCGAGCTCGTAAGCCCCATACTGGAGGGAGAGGACGGACTGGAGAAACTGGAGAGGGTCTGCTGGGTGCTGGACGCCTGTAATGTCAAGATTAATGGAAGCTGCGGATTGCATGTACACATGAATGCGGAGGACTTCAACATCACCACATGGCGGAACCTGCTGCTTTCCTACAAGCATGCCGAAGCGGAAATAGACAGGTTCATGCCTGCCTCGCGCAGGGGCGGCAGCAACACCTACTGTGGCTCCCTCATCCAGTTTCCCGATGAGCGGATACGCTCGGCACGAAACATCAGGGAACTTCAGGGGCTGTTCCCCAGCAGGTATATGAAAGTGAACCTTCAAGCCTATTCACGCCACAGGACGGTAGAGTTCCGCCAGCATTCGGGAACCATCAGTTTTACAAAAATAGAAAATTGGGTGTGTTTTCTCGACAGAATGATTACCTTTGCATCCGTGGGTGCTCTGCCTGCAGGAATCAGACTGGAAGATTTTCCTTTCCTAGGAGAGAAACAAAAGTTGTATTATAAATTAAGAACAAAAAAATTAGCCGTATGAATAATATGAACAAGAAGACATATATGTTGCCTGGTGACGAGCGTATCGTTGCCGGCAACGCCGAAGAGTTTGTGCATGAACTCCGTGTGGGCAGCTGGATGGATTCCGACTGTACCGACGAGCAGTATATGCACAATTTTGCCGAACGTTATGTGGTGCAGGCCGGGGTGAGGATTGCCACCGATACTCCGGAGAAATTCCTTTCCGATCTCATACGGACGGGATATGCAAAAGAAATATAACGGACGGCTCTCCTTTATTATTACCGTGTCCCCATTTTCCTTTCAAGGGAAAGTGGGGATTTTTCATAAAACAAGTGACTTGCATATAAAACTTTAAGCAATGATTTACTTTTTCTATTAATACATATATTTACTTTTTAAGTAAATTGCAGGATACCGTTCACCTCCCTGTCAAACATACGGTTTTCCACCGTACATTTCTCAAGGAGGGCGACATTGTCTTTGGTAAAAAAGAGGTACGACGGTTCCGGGAATGGCAGTCTGAAGAATAGTACCCGTCCCCGCTACAGTTCACACCCGATAAAAAATAACCTTGTTCTCACTTTTATCCGGAATGAATGTTTTTTCAAATACGGCCGTTCCGCATGTCCCTCCCAATGCGGGGTGTTCTTATCCACGCATGTAATTTGTAACTTTACCAGCAGGAAAATGGAAAGTGTGAATACCGCACTTTTCTGGGGATGCCTATCTTTGCCGGCTCAAAAAGACAGACATCATTATGATAACAACGAGCCGATTTTTTAAAGAGAAACAGTATATGTGGTACAAGGTTAGAGAGCTTCAGTCAAAAGGATTAAACAAGACACAGATCGGGAAGCACCTGGGAGTGGACAGAAGCACCGTGCGGAGATATCTGCAGATGTCCCGGGAGGATTTTGTAAGGAGGCGGAATTCGCATCGCAAATACACGCTGAAACTGGCAGGATACGAGGAGTATGTGCGGGGGACTCTGGAGGAATATCCGTACATATCGGCCGCACGGATGCATGACTGGCTTAGAAATGCTATCCGGATTTCCCGAAAGTGTGCGACAAGACCGTATTCAATTTTGTAGAAAAGATACGCTGCAAATATGGCATCGGAAAGAAGTCGGAGGCCAGGATACGCAGGGACTATGAAAAACTGCCAGACACCCCCTACGGGGAGTATGCGCAGGCAGATCTCGGGGAGAAATGGATGTCCGCGGAAAACGGCAGAAGCACGAAAGTCTATTTTTTTGCGATCGTCCTGGCACGTTCACGCTACAAGTTCACCTGTTTCAGCCGTCGCCCTTTCGACACGGAGCGCGCCATCTATGCACACGAGCGCGCTTTTGAGTATTTCGGAGGGAAACCGGAAAAGATCCTTTATGACCAGGACAGGGTGCTGATTTCCCGGGAGAACCTGGGAGACCTGGTGCTGACAAGGAAGTTCCAGACGTTTGTCAGGGAGCAGCATTTCCAGCCGGTGTTCTGCCATAAGGCCGACCCCGAGTCAAAAGGCAAGGTCGAGAACGTAGTGAAATATGTGAAGGAGAACTTTCTGGTGGCACGTGTGTTCCGTGATATTGACAGTCTGAACAGGGAGGCCCTCGAATGGCTCGAAAGGACGGGGAACGGGAAAGTGCACGGGACCGCCCGTCTTGTCCCACGGGAAGAGTTTGCCGTGGAGAAAAGTTTTCTCATACCCTATCATGGGACGCCACAGCCACCGCAGGAGGAGATGAGGGAATACCATGTCCGCAAGGACAATACAGTGCAGTACAGGGGGAATTATTACAGCCTGCCATGCGGAACTTACCGGAGCGGGCAAACAACCGTCTGGCTGCAGGAAACGGAAGGGAATGTGGAGCTGTACAACAAGGATACGGGGAAACTCATCTGCCGGCATGCGCTCTGTACCAGAAAGGGAAGGACCGTTTATGACGACTCCCACAGGAAACCGAGAAACGCCGGAGTGAAGATAGCCGAACGCATCCTTTTTCATGTGTCCGGCAACAGGGAGGTAGCCATGTGGATGGATAATCTGAAAAGGAGGAAAAAACGTTACTACAGGGATAATCTGGAGGTGATCCTGCGCATAATTCCCGGATATGACAAGAATACACTGATAGAGGCCATACGGATATGTCTGGACAAAGGCATCTATAACGGGGACTCGGTTAAAAGCCTGTGTGAATATGTGTGCAGGGGGAAGGAAAATGGAACAGAAACATACGGACTGGAGGATTGCCTGCCCCGACAAGGCGGATTGATACAGTCTTATAACGAAATACTCAGGGATTATGACAAGACATAAGAAGGAACTCATGGAATGTGCACGTATGCTCAAGCTGGGCAACCTGGCCGAACATCTGGAGGAACTGCTGCATCAGGCCCAGGAAAAGCAGCTGACCTATCCGGAGTTTCTGCTCGCCTGTCTCAGGGAGGAGGTCCGGACCAGGGAGAATCGGAAATATTTGTGCCGTTTGAAAGCGGCCGGGCTTCCTGCAAGGCATGATCTGGACCGTTACGACTTTACCCGGACGGAAGGAATCGATCCCAGAAAGCTGCGCGAACTGCGCGAGTTGGTATGGGTGGGGCAGGCATACAACCTGCTTCTGGCAGGCGGTTCCGGAACTGGAAAGACCTATATCGCTGCCGGACTTGTCCATGAAGCAGTGAGAGCCGGATACAGGGCATATATGGTTACGCTGGAGGACCTTCTGACCTGCCTGAAGACAAGGGATGTTTCCCGGCATGCGATGAAAACCTACAAACGGATCATGAAGGCACAGCTGCTGGCCATTGACAATGCCACACTCTTTCCCTTGAAAAGAGAAGATATCATGTTGCTGTTCAAACTGGTGAATGAGTTTCAGGAAAAGACATCGCTTATCGTTACAGCCAACTACTCCCTTACAGAATGACTGGTAACACCGGGAGAGGAAGCTGTCGCAGCGGCATTGCTTGACAGACTGCTCTACTGTTGTGAGATTATACAGCTGTCAAGAAACAGCTATCGGATGGAAAACAGGAAAACAATTTTTAGCAATCGGAGTGAAGATACGGACACTTTAAAAGAGTTAACAACTGTAAAGTAATATCCTGCTAAAAGTGGGATATATTAAATTACATAAAAATGAGGTGTGTAAATTTGCAAGGTACAACAAATCGTTTATTTATGTGCTCAAAAATAAAAAAGATTAAGCTGACCTAAATATAAGTCAGCTTAACAAAAAGCACGTAAACCTTTGCGTAAAATAAAAAAAATCCACAGATACCTTAAGAAGCCACCTGTGGATTTATTTAACCAAACATGGGATTACAACTGACTAACCTCTTCGAATGTCAATCCTGTAATTTCCATAATATCCTCTATAGAGAATCCTTTTTCTTTCATCCTCCGGGCATTTCGAAGAACACCTTCTTTAATGCCCTCTTCACGACCTTCTTCACGACCCTCCGCACGTCCTTCTAATCGTCCCTCTATCTTTCCTTCCAACTTGGCAGAATCAAGAACATCATTCTGAATCATTAAAGCGCTGAGATGTTCATCGTAAGCATGACGTTCCTGAGGGGTCATTGAATAATATTTCAATTTTTCACGTGCCTCCCCCAATCCGGGAGCAGTCGTGTCAGGACGGATAATACCCGTCTTCAAATATTCTATCCATTCCTCTAAAGGGGTCACCGCCACCTTATTAAACTCATTCACACGGATAAGGAAATACTCAGGATAAATTTCGGAAGGCATACGAGGCACAATAGCATCCTTCTCCCGGGTACTCACCTGCAGGAAATCTCCCGTATGCACCCCTTTAAATATATTCTGCCCATGATAAAGATAATCAGTTCCATAACCGATATCGAAATAAAGGATACTGATGGAATATATCTTTTTAACTTTATAATAAGTTTCACCCAATGAGATATGTTCTGTAATGGCTTTGGCTACTCCATACAGGATACGCTCCAAATAATACAGCTCACGCGTATTTTGAATCTCGATGATAACAATCTCATTTTTACTATTGAGAGCTTTGATATCAACTCGGTTGAACTTATCATTCTCCGTTTGCTGGTTACCCTCGCTTTCCAAAATCTCCACTATATGAATTTCATCACCTATCAGTACCGTAAGGAATCCTTCGAGCACACCAAAATTAGCTTTATGACGCAGCAGACGCTTAACAGCCCAATCAAAGCGGATATATTTATCTTGTAATTCCATAAGAATATAATTTATTCATTTTCAATGGACAAAGATAGCAAAAAGGATCATTCTTTAAAAATTATCCTACCTAAATAATTACCTTTTCTTTTTATTTCGCAAAGATGATTTCTTTTATATGTTCTCTCTAAAAAAACACCTACAACAGAATTTAAAGAAGTGCTGCCACTGCCACCACTCACCCCCGCAAAGCCACCATAAACAGTGAATTACAAGAGGTGGTAGCAGCAGGCGTTTTCGACACTTTGAAAAGCATGCTGCCACCACCATTCTTACTTTATTTTTTCTACAACAAGATACAACACACCACGTTTGGAGTTATACAGCAACTCCACTGCCTTCTTCAAGAATCTTCCAAAATAAGAATAAGCAGCTTAATCAAAAGCACGTAAACCTTTGCGTAAAATAAGCTTTCATTTCACTTAGATTATTTTTTGATCAAAAAACTACGTTCCACGGGATCAGCCGTCTGTACCTGTCCGGCAATCCCGTACTGCCAGGCTACAACAGTAACTTTTATCGGGAATTTACTGCGAGAAGGAATCTTTGTAAAAACTAGCTTATTACCTTGCAACTCAACAGGTCCTTCTTTTACATAATAATATATGGGCAACCCACAATCAGAAACAGCCTCTAAAGATACAGACTTCACTCCCTCCCTTACATCTTCTATCCCTGGAAAAAGTATATATTGACGTTTTCCTTCTGTATTCCGATAAGGAATGCGGATATTGAGTTGTTGCACCGCACTTTTATATTTTCCATCCCCCCTCATTAGCAGCCAACAGCCAAATATCTCCGGTACGCTTCGGATTATCCATTCCCATTCTATAAAAACGCACGGTAAAAGTAGTATCGTTCACTTTTGCTACCGGACCACAAATACGGGTTATTTCAATCTTGCCATTGGCATGCTCCTTCACCGGTAAGGAACGCAAAGAATCCGTATATACCCCTTTTTACGTGAAAAGTTAAACCGTCGGCTTCCGGATAGAAACCAGCAATAATTCCGGCATGTTGTCCGGCATCATATTTAACCAACCGGCCTCTCTGCATAAATCCAAGATATTGCATCTGCTTACCTTTATATTTTGCATAGCGGGCTTCGGTCAGTCCGGCCATTTCTTTATCAAAATACCAAAATGCATCGTGCTTATCTCCTTTATAGTCCCGATAAGGAGCCGCCTTAGCCCTGTCCTTCTGCTCCGGACGCCAACGCTCGGCCAACCACCCTTCTTCCGGATTCAGTTTTTTCAAACTAACAGGCTCATTCAAAGAAGGATGTCCGGACAAACGGTATTCCAACGCTTTTCGCAGAAACAAAGCAATATAATCAGCAGTCTGCCCGGCCACATCAAAATGTCCACGTCCCGTATCACACAAAAATGAAATACAACTTTCAGGATACATCATCCGAAACGCTAAAGCAGGATTCACCCGTGCCTCCCACCATTCATATTCTCCTTCAATCATCAATCCCGGAATACCATCTATATTACGCGTCCTTCCCCATTCCAAATTCTCTCTGCCATAACCACACAAATTAGTACGAGGTGCATCTCCATGCAAAGAAATAACAGCCAATGTCCGTTCAGGATTCCAGGCGGCAAAGTTCCACGGATAAGTAGCCATTGCCGAATGACCGACAGGAACTATAGGTATATGTTCCAATTCTGAATAACCGCTGATTTCTGCCAAATCATTCATCATCTGATTGAAAATCTTCTGAGTTCCTTTTGTCACATCCCATTGCTGGTCAATACCGGGAGTGATCCATACCAGTCCTATTCCCATTCGAGACAATGCTTCCCGGAAACGCGGCATCTCAAATAAGGTTTCTTCACTCATATTATGCTTTCCTACCATTACAGCACGTAACTGATAACAATCGGAAGGTATCCACAAAAAAGCTGTCGGTTCTTTACCTGTTTCGGAAGATATAAATCCCTTTAACCGTACAGACCATTGCCATTCTTGAGCAGTAGCAGTATAACAAAATAGCAACAAAAGATACAATACAATTTTCTTTATGAATGTTACCTTTTTTTAAATCTGATATTTCCATCCACCATTCTGAAATAAAAAACAAGAGTCTTCCTAAATTCATAGCTTTCAAAACATTTTATTCAAAATCCATTTGTAAATAAGATACGATTAAAAAATAAAAAACACTTAATTAAAAACTTTTTCTTAACAGTTACCTAATTTAAAAAAAGCTTTAAATGACAAATAACAATAGGGACTCTCCATTTTTGGACAGTCCCTATTTCAACAACCCTAAATGCTTTTTTTACACAACAATAATATAAATTTTATCTGAATTATTACTTCTCAATCTCTGGAATTCGAATTACAATAAACGAATAAGCCGGTGATTCACAAAGGAATTGTTCACCCACATCCATATTTTCTGATATAGGATGTACCTCTTTATCATCAGGCCGACCAACTAGCACAGTTTTAACAGCTGTCATGTGTTTCCCCTTTAATAAAGGAAATTCCAATTCTGCATTTACATTCACTGGAAGCATATTTACCAACTTTATAATCAAATCTCCGCTTGGGACATCACGAACAACTGACACTCCTATACGTTTCCTCACCGAGGTCTGATTATTATCCTATGACACTTTGGAAGTAATATATTCATTACCGGCATTTTGCCCGTATAACTGTTGCACATAATAATCCACTGTCGGTTTCACTTCCTTGTTATTGAAATAAATCAAATCCGGATTCCACCGGATATACCCTTCTTTAGCAAGAAGCGGTGCATAGGAAGTCATTGTCACCACATCTGCATTACGTTCTACTGAGGTAAGGAACAGAGCCGTAGCCAGAGCTGTTTCCATATTACTGTGACGTCCCGGTATATGTGCCGCATATTCACCTAAATAGACTTTCGATTTCTTACGGTCATAATGGTCATAATAATCCTGATTGTGAATAAACCAGCCCGGCGAATTATAATTATGTTCATCCACCATCGGTATTCCCAACTTGTCTGCCAACGCCCAGCCCTCTTCATAGTCTGTCCCTTCGCTAAAGGGGCCGGTCGTCCCTATTACCACAATATCCGGATATTTTCCTTTGACAGCCTTATAAATCATCGTGAAACGTTCTTCAAAAATATCACTTATCATATCCTCATTACCCACTCCGAGGTATTTCAGATTAAAAGGTTCAGGATGTCCGGCTTTTGCCCGTTCCCCGTCCCCACACCGTTTTCTTCGCGTCGCCATTGGCATATTCTATCAGATCCAAAACATCCTGAATATATTGTCCCATCTCTTCCATCGGAATACCGCCTTGCTGACCGTTACTGGTAATGATATCTGTAGAATGATGGCTAGGCCCCCCCTATCCCTGAATTTTGACATGGTACACCGGCAGCCACTACCGGAAGCGGTTCAGCTCCTATATCTTCACAGAACTGGAAATATTCAAAATATCCCAAACCTCGTGTCTGATGATATCTCCAGATATTAGGTGCAGATTTTCGGGCTTCCAGCGGGCCAATTGTTTCTTTCCAGTTATAGATATTATCCACTCCGTCACCATGTGCCAGACAACCACCGGGAAAACGCACAAAACGCGGATGAATATCCGCTATTGCCTGTGCCAGGTCAGCACGAAGCCCGTTTTTATGCCCTTTAAACGTTTTCTGCGGAAATAATGAAATCATATCCAAAGCATATTCTCCTTCCACTTTGCGGCGATATGGCCAACAGGGCACTATCGGCATCTGCTACAGCCTTCAGCACTGCAGTTTGTTTTCTCCAGTCTCTGGAAGAAACCGACAAGGTTGTCCGGGCAAGCTCTTTCCCGTCTTTTGACATCAAACGTATAACTGTCTTTCCTCCTTTTTTTCCCATTCATAATCTTGGAAAACATAGAGAAATCATATTTTTTTCCCCTTTTCGCACAACAATACCACCATAGCCTTCATTGACCAACGACGCTCCCGGCTCTTGAATATTCAGGATAGCATAATGCGGATTATTGGCATGAATCGGATGATCCGTTCCGATTGTAAATATCGCATTATTCCCCTGAACACTCCAAGCATACATACTATTCCAATCCTTGTCTTTATTCCCGTCTTTAGGAGAATATTCAAAGTCACGATTTTGAATCAGCTCTGCATAGAGTCCGCCGTCTGCCGCATAATTCAAGTCTTCAAAGAATACCCCTATCAAATGCTCACTGATAGGCTTAGTATTTTCTTCTTCCACTTTGATTCGGGCCGTCACAGGTTTCAATCCTGCAAAACGGCTTCCATCCTGCGCAGTGCGCTCTCCCCGCAATGTCTGTCTGTACGCCCGGTGATCCCCATAACGGTTCATCGCAATAATCTGCTTATAAGCAACTTTCAGAGCCCAACCGGTCACCTGTTTGTCACCTATCCACACCGTTTTTCTAATCGGCTCATTGCAGTTCTCCACGGCATATTTTCCTTTTTCAGATGCCATAAAGAAATGTTGCGGTTTCCATTTTATCAAATCAACAGAAGATACATAAGCCATCGCCTCTCCATCCGGAGTCAGATTCCAGAAACAATGCCATGTTCCGTCCACGCGGCTCTGCGTCAGATAAGGTTCATACATTTTCTTCCAAGGGCCGAAGTCACACTTCACGAATACTTGCCCGTCAGCTACATTTTGCCAATTTTCCCCGTCCGAACTCCAGACAAACTGCATTCCTCTCCTTCCTCCGTCATTTAACGTAGGGTATGGGAAAATGTAGACTGAATCCGGCCCATTCATTATTTCATCAATATGCGCTGATACCGGCAAAGCCAGTATCAGACAAAAACATAAGACTAAAAAGGTGCTTTATTCTTTTCATGCTTTCTATTTTCTAAGAGTAATTACAGTGTACAGTATTTAGGGAATGTGTATTTAGTGTTCTTTCTGGAAAAGACCGCCTGAGAAGGCTTAAATACTACATTATCCTTATTCTCATACGTATTAAACTCTGTAAGTTCACAGTCGCCAATCGTTTGAACCTCCACTTTGGATTTGTAACGGAAATTATCAATATTCAATATAGCTTCCCGAGGTTGGTCACTCAAGTTAACAACATAGAGAGTCATTTCTGTTTTCGAATCATTGATTTTAGCTGTAATATCAAGGGCTTCATCACTGGTGGAAGTTGCGACAACATTAGGTTTCCACGTCTTTATCATCATTTCATCAATATGTGCTGAAGGTTGGAACCATATAGTATCGGCTGTATAATGAATACGTCCCTGATCCCATATATAATGCAAACCATGCGGCTGGAAAGTATTAGCCGTACCCAGCATACGGAAACAATCACCATAACGTTGTAAGGTATTCCAATTATTTGCATGAGCTAAACCGCGATCCCAGTCACACCGGCTACCATTCTCTTCCATAGGATGCAGATTCAACTTAAATCCGGGAAAATCCTGCGCCAATTCTCTCTGAAGCACTATCCCCATCTCATTTTCAAACAAATCTTTTGTATCAGCAAACGATCTGGTTCCACTATAATGAGGGTCCCAAGCCAGTTTATCCTGTTTTCCTTTTTGAAATGAACCATGATACCATATCAGATGCCAGTTTATATTCCGGTGTCCCTTTGGTGTATCCGCGACCGATGTTAAGTGAAGTCATAATCGACATTTCAGGATCTACCTCCCATGCTGCCTCCGCAAACTTTTTTCACACATTCAATATACCCCCACGCGTAATCGGGCGTTCATTGTCCACCTGTATGTATTTCAAACGATAAGGCTCCCGATGTCCGTATTTAGCCCGCAACGCCCCCCATCTGGTAGTAGCATCTCCATTCACATATTCTACAAAATCCCGGATATCCTCATAAGACTCATCCATGCTCATACCGATAATGGCAACTGCATCAATCACTTCTGCTGCTTGCAGCATTTCTTCAAAACCGAAACTATGAGTAGCATATAAATTAAATCCACTTCGAAGAGTTACCCTACGTTCATCAATCGGGCCTATCATTTTTTTCCAACGATACAAATAAGTATCCGCACCTACATCAACCATAGAACCATTATAACGAAAAGCGGCAATCCCCTGTTTCTTCAATACGTCCACAAACATCTTCCGAATGGGATAACCTTTCACCCGTCCCCATTCTCCCGGTTGCAGAAAAGCGAATCCAAGCTCTATTTTTCCGGGCTTTTTAAGCGATATTCCGAAACTTCCCCGAGTTACGTCAGCATCAGGTACCAACTTAAACTGTACTCTTTCATAAGAGCCATCCCCTTTCAGAGAATATGGTTCCTCTGCAATCACGGTTCCTTTTTCATCACGAAGCGATATATATACAGTCTCCGGTGAATCTGACTTGATTCTCAAAATGCCATCATAAGATTTTCCTTTATCAAACCGTATCCCCATTCTATATAAGCCATGATTAGTGAGTCCGACTTCTCCCGAGCCTCCTTTAAAACAGATTGTTTGCGTCTGACGCCCGATATAAGCTTCTCCGTCATGCACCAGTTCGTAATTATATTGCGGACTTCCTAACAACATTTTACTCCAATACTTGGATATCTGTTCATTCCCATTAATACGTTCAAGCATAACCTTTTTTGTATAGGAGCAGGTAATGAGTCAAACACAAGAAAACGACCGGGGAACTTCCATCCCGAAATGACCCGGGGATGCTTGAAAGGTTTGGCATCATAAATGTCTTTGGAATTAAAGTCATATTTTTCTGTCAGGTTATTCCATGGGATACGATGATAAATATCCGTCTGTGTAATCAAATGAGGAATTCTCCTTTCATCCAATACTACATATATTTTAGAGTAGTCAGCCTTATCCAAATTCAGGAAATCAATGTCAATATTTTCTTCAAAGGCCTCTCCATGAAGCAATTGACTGAATATTCCACCATTTGTCTGATTATTAAGGTCCTCGATATTAGAACCGTTAAACAACTTGGTTACAGTAGCAATCTGCCGTCCCGCATCCACATTTAGTTTCACAGGAATATTTTGCGCACTTGCCCAACTTGAAAAAAACAATAGAAGCAAAACTGATATCAGATTCTTTTTCTGTTTCATTATATATAATTTGAGTTTCAATAGTTTATTAATTTCGATTTAAAGAGTCGGAACCACTTTTTTGATTGTTCCATCCGTATTAAATTCCAGTTTATCTATGCACACCTCGCGATGATAGCCGGCATCCCTTCCTTTGGTCACAGCATCTGGAAATTTAAAACGATGATAAACAATATACCATTCATCCTTCCCCGGCACTTGTACTACCGAATGATGTCCGGTGGCATAAATTCCCTGTTCCGGTTTCTTACAAATAACGACCTGACTTTCTGCTGGATTTATCGGCCCCACCGGAGATTTAGAACGTACATAACGCACCTCATACTCCGTACTTCTCGTATCATTCTTAGACCATGTAAAATAATAATAGCCGTTCCTATAAAACACATGAGCCGCCTCGCTATAATGAGCATCATGACCTATCAGAATACGGGTTGTATTTGGTTTCACCGATACCATATCATCATTCAACTCACACACAGCCATATAATAGTTTCCCCAATAAAGATAAGTATTTCCACTTACAGGATCTGTAAATACATCCGGATCAATATTCTGTCCTCTCGGCATCCCCTTAGGCAGTTCCCGTCCAATCAAAGGTTTCCCTGAATCAATAAAAGGACCCTGTAGGATGGTCGGCCATATAGCCACACCAATCTGCTTTTCCGCAGTAAAGTAATAATAATACTTATAGTTGCCATCTGCCTGCTTCTTTTCAATAATACTTGGAGCCCATGCATTCTTTTTTTTTGCCCACGAAACATTTTTCAAATCCAAAATCCCCCCTTCTTCTTTCCAGTTCACCAAGTCACTCGAAGAAAAAAAGCCTTAAACTGTGTACTCCCCCAGTTGGGAATACCATCACACGTCGGATAAATATAATACCTTCCTGTTTTTCTCAGAATACATCACTTCCGGATCAGCATAATATCCTTGAATAATCGGATTCTTTTGAATAGATGCAGTAGAAACATATTTCCTTTTATTCTTCTGCCAATACTTCTCTAAATTATCTGCTTCTTCAGTAGTCAGATGAATAACCGCTCCATGTTTGGGAGCATTATAATTGGTCGTTTTCATCACTCCTTCATTGAAACGCCCCAGATTCTTAAAGTTCACAAAGTCTGACGTTTCAATAAAACCCGAAATTATGAGGAGTCACACTATATACATCATACATCAATACCCATTTATCTTCTCCGATACGCTTCCATACAGTAGGAGCCTCACAAGCCTTGGGCTCAAAGTCATACCAGCGTGGATCATATTCATAGTCACCGTTCGCACGATCTGAAACAGCCTGTTTGATTCCGGCAGGTCCCATCGTGGGCAACATAGAACAAGTGATATTTGTCTCCTACTTTCGTGATATCTCCGTCAATGGCAGAAACACCCTCATTAGGATATTCAAACAAAATCTGCGGTAAGCTCTCAATGGTATCAAAGTCATCATTTACATATACATAATACAGTTTATTCGCTTCATTTCTGAAACGCATTGTATAATAAATCATCAGTTTCCCTTTTTTCTCATCGTATGTTACCTCCGGCGCCCATGCACAACCAATCTCACTCAACCCTGCCGTTAACTTGTCAAAACGGATATTCGCGCGTTTCCAGTTAACCAGATCCCAAGACTTCATCAATACCAGTCCATAATTGTTTCCCCAACCATACATATTGCGGTCACGTTCCCATTCGGTTTCCCGGTAACCGTCCCGCTTTGCAAACACGTGCAAGTCTGTCATTGCCAAATAGAAAGCGCCATCCGGTCCACGATAAATATGCGGGTCACGAATACCTCTCTGATAGGCAATCGTATCTCCGGCAATTACCGGTTCCCCGTCGTTCATGGCTGTAAAAGTATATCCGTCATGACTGACAGCCATGTACAGGCCGTGAGTTTCATCTTTATGGAATACCATCAGATAAGCACTCATATCTTTCTCCTGCGGAACAGCATTCTTATATCGGAACTGTTTAAATCCGGCTCTTCCCTTTCCAGCAGAAAGTAATCCTATACGCAAGGCATAGAAACCATGATAATTGTTGTGATGCATTTGCGACACATCAACATTTTCCGCAAGGGTAATCCACTCCTTACTATCTTTGCTCACCATTATACGCAGATTGTTACCCTGATTATGAATTTTAGCAATAAAACGTTTACCCAACTCATTAGGTAATTCCAGTTGCTTGCTTGCATTTTGATAGACAATAAACTTCTTTCCGTCAGAAACAACTCCCGCATATGCGTTTTCATTGTAAAATAAAAACAAGTCCGCCTGTATTCCCATTGCCGATATTTATCTCTACTTGAGTTTCATAATTCTTATCTTCAGCAGTTGTTAGAAGCAGGCGTCCGTCAGCAGGAGTTCTTCCCCTTAGCTTTCATCCATAAGGTTCCATTATCAAAAGTCAAAGCTTTCGGAACATATTCTTTCCAGAAAGTCCATTGAAGCCCTAAATTAGCTTCGTTAAAATCATCAGACAGTTCTATTCCATGCTTGATTTGTTTATCCGGCTTAATCGAAGTAGCAGTAGATTTGGTACGATACCAGCCATCCGCTGTCCATTCAATAGGTTCAATCAACGTCTGACGTCCTAAAGTGTGATATCCCTTTGCATAGGCATGATATACAATCCACCAATTACCGTTCACATCATCAATCAGCGTGCCATGTCCTTTAGACCACCAGTTATCCGTTGCACTATAAGTATGTACAACGGGATTATAAGGAGAATTTTCCCATGGTCCCATTATACTCTTTGAACGAGCAGACACTACCATGTGACTTGTCGCAGGACCGGCAGTTCCTCCTTGTGCAGAAGTCAAGTAATAATAACCGTTATGATAATTCAGTTTCGGTGATTCCAAGCACATACATTCCGTATCCCACTTATCAGGATAAAGCCACCCCTCATATACCTTCTGCTTTTTACCTATAGTTGACAATCCATCTTCCGTCAAGCGGATTACTTCTCCTTTATCCACATAAAGATAACGGTTACCTTGCTTGTCAACTATATGCCCCGGATCAATCCCACTTACTTTCAAATCCACCGGCTTACTCCAAGGACCCTTTATATCTTTTGCCCAAATAACCCAATTTGTCCCGGCCGCCGGATAATAAATATAAAAAGTATCACCATATTTCAATAAATCAGGTGCCATAGCAGACCCATCGTACTCGGGCATTACCCGGCAAACAGGCTCCCAATTCATCAAATCCTGTGAATGCCATATCAAGAACCCCGGCATATAATAAAAGGGAGAATGTGTCATATAATAATCCTTTCCATCACGCATAATGGATGGATCGGGATAATCTCCCGATAAAATTACTTTTTGGAAATTTCTGTGCTACCAATGAAGTAGACGCCATCAAAATTAAACCGATTAATAATACTATCTTTCTCATTATTTTTTATTTTATAAATATAACATCACTCATTATACTCTTCAACAAAGAAACGCGCCCTATCTGATACTTTATACTGTGCAGACCTATCGGACATGCCATCTGATATAATTGGAGAGTATCACATAGCAAATATATAGAAAAGGAGAAAAAAACATTCACAAAAAAAGGAGTAATAAGTTCCAAACAAAAGAGAGTAATCATATCAGAAATAAACAACTGATATTCAAACAAATAAAAAAGAGTACCACTCATTTATGGTACTCTCATCCATCAGTTTTCATCTTGATGTTGTATATATTCATTTGGAGTAAATCCTGTGAATTTCTTGAAAGTACGGAAGAACGATGTTTTCGACTTAAAGCCACATTTTTCAGCCAACGTCACTAAAGTATATTTTTTTGATGTTTACCTTCTTTTTATAGCTTGCTTGAATTCCTCCACACGATAACCATTTATAAAATCATAATATCCCACCTTCAAATAATGAGTAAAGACAGTAGAAAGAATATAAGCTGAACATCCGATAGCAGCAGCCACCTCTGACTGTTTTAAATCAACATTCAGATAAGGTCTACTTTTTTCCATATATTCCTTCAATGCTTCCATCACTTTTCGAGCTTCTTCCTCATTCAATTTCACATTATTATTCGAAACCTGTATTCCAACCGGTTCTTCTTTTACAGAATCAATATCTAAAGCTTTCACTTTTTTCTGTCTACTATAAATAAAACCGGCAATCATCCCAATACATATCATACCTAAAAAAACAAGCCATATCCATATTCCACTCTTTTTGAATACTAAAAGTAACCATACAAACAGAATCTTCATTCAATGCCTTTCGAACCATAAATACATAGTCTCCTGCAGGCAGATTAAAAAAAGACACTTCATTTTCTCCTCTCAACCAATTCCAAACAGAATCTTTTTCCGACAAGTTTATACTGATATCTTATCAAATCCGGTTTCTCGTATTCCAAAGAAGTAAAATTGAATGTCAAATTATTCTCATATTCTTTTAATACAAAGGTAGTATCTGATTTAATCTGATAATTATCGGCATAACGCTCACCATTTACAAACATCTCAGTAACCTGTAACGGTGTCACATAATAAGAAGACTCCGGATCCACCACTACCAATCCTTTCATACAAGGAACTAACAATTGTTTTTGTTTATATCGTCCTATAGAAGCCCCCCGGACTAGCCCCCATCATGACATCAACCAAACCATCTACAGAAAAAAGAGAAAAGTGAGACAAATTCCTGTCAGATTTCAATATACCATCATCACATCCCATCCAATAACCTTCTTCTTCATCCTGAGCCATATTAAAAGGAGCTATTTCTGTAAACAACCTACTTTTTTTCAGTTCTTTATCCACAACATATAATCTATTATTCTCCAACAAAAAGAAATGCAATGAACCATCCTTTCCCTCATTAATATACCGGATAATCTCATTACTTAAAAAATTTGCCGGTAACTGTTCTTGGCTGCATTTACCTGTTTTTTACAATCAAGCAAAGCCGTCCCTTTATCCGTTCCCACCCAAAAGCGTTTGGAAGAATCAATGCAAATACTATAAACTATATTACCTGGCATTCCACTATTGACTACATTATATTCTTTTTTTTACTTCATGAGTTTTCTTTTCGTAACAATAAAGTCCATCAGAAGCAGCAATCCACAAATTCCCGTCTCCATCTTTTCAAGAAACATAAAAATATCATTTGAAACCAATGTCTTAGTCAACAAATTTTCAACAAATTTATTTGATTCCAGATTAAAAGCAGCCAATCCCCCACTACAAGTTCCTATCAAAATATTTCCCTGATAGCTATAAAAGGAAAAAATTAAATTGGAACGTAATTTTTCACAACCCACTTTACCAGAACCGAAATGTTGTACACGCCCCGTTTTTTCAGATACAAAATAGAATCCTTCACGTGTGCCGATAAACATATATTCATTCCAATAATAGCAACTACGAACTATGAGATTTCTTGAAGTAAAATTCCCCCACTTATATAAACGAAAAGGTTTCTCAACACTCCTCAAATAATTAAAACCCAAATAATATTCTGTACCGCACCAAACATTCCCTTTGGATACCAAAATAGAGGATATATTATCTGACAACAATCCTCTATTCTGATTAGTATTACACCCGGCTGCATAAATTTGTTTTTTTATTATGCAAAGAGAGCAAACTAATTCCTTGACCTGAGGTTGCAATGCCTAACAATCCTTCTTCATGTGAAAGGGCAGTGACCGGAACTTTTACCTCATTCCAGTAAGGCAAAAAACGATAATGAGACAAATCAAAAGTAACAATTCCTTTTTTCTCAGTCCCTATATACAAATGATTTCCTGCTTTTACAAAACAACGAAAGTATCCACAATCGGACAACGTATTTTGATAAAGTTTTATCGCTCCTGATTTAATATCATATACAGCAACTCCTTTTGCTGTCAACAGCCATACATTATTTGAATCAGTTACTTCTATAGACAATATTCTATTATGCTCGGACATAATATTTTTATTATCTACCGTTATATAATGCAATTTTCCGTCTTTATAAATATATAACCCATTCGAAGTACCGATATAAATATGATTTTTCTGATCTTTCTTTAAAGAATATACAGAATTATTGATTTGATCTCTAAATATACGTTTTGCTATATGATTATGGTGATCTAGTTGAAACAACCCATGTACATTTCCAACCCAATATTCATGCCTTTCTTTTTTCAAGTATTGTATTCACCAAATGCGGAGCATAATTCGGCATCCCTTCCTCAAATTTATAAACTTGACCGGTTATTCCGTCAAAACGTTCAACAGTACTTCCTGTACCTACCCAAATATATCCATCGGAATCCTCATAAATACAATGAACACAATTATCAAATAGAACCCCATTCTCACTAGGTGTAGTTATGACATAATCATACGCTCTGCCAAGCAAGCAAAAAAGCAGCATCCCAACAATCAGTATATATTTTCCAATAGTATTCATTCTCTTTTTCATTTAGACAGACACAAAATTAATAAGAAAAACGAGAAAATAAAGTATAAACATCTGTTTAACTCCTACAATTTAAATCCAAGAAGAAGTGTCTACAATAGAGTTTTTTAAAAAATGCTGCCACTGCCACCACCCATTCCTGTATAACCACGAAAAACAGGGAGTTACAAGAGGTGGTGGCAGCCTGCTTTTCAACGCCTGCTGCCACCACTATTCTTACTTTATTTTTTTCTACAACAAGATATAACACACCACGTTTGGAGTTGTACATCACATCTTTAATAGCAACCGCCTTCTCGTGTATCAGTTTATCGAACATGTGGCCCCATCCGTAAGCATACTTCACGGGAACATCACTCATAAATTCAGAACAGCTTTCTTCTGTCTTGATATAGGAAAGATTGAGTGTGCGGACGCTTCGTTTGGTTTCGGGGATGTGGCGGCTCACCTGATATCGCAGGCAGGTATCCGCCAATTTACAAGCTCCGTTAAAACAATACGTAAAGTTTACCGGAACTTTTTCATAATTTAATGTGTCTATCATTTTTTCTTTGTTTAAGAATTATCAAATTTACGGTTTTATTCCACCGAAAACAAATAAAAAGGAAGAAAGATGATAGAAAAATGGTGGCAGCACGTATTTTCAGTGTTTACTTATTCTGCTGCCCCCCACACCTTACCATTCCCTGTTCATCGAAGTTCTGCAGGAAAAAGTGGTGGCAGTGGCAGCATTTTTAAAAAACTCTGTTGTAGATATTTTTAGTTAATTCTCTTCTTGAAACTCTTGCTTGAAAGAATAGCCTTTTTTATTTTGCAAATACAATACCATCTACATGTTCTCCAACAAAGAAACGCGCCATGTCCGACGTTTTATACCATGCAGGCTTGCCGGCCATATCATCCGATATAACTTTACCGTTTATCTTCAGATTCTCAAAACGAATATTCTTTACCATCCGTTCCTCGTCATAGCCTACGATATGTGAGAGTTCGGCATGATTACCATTATAAGTAATATCTTTAAAAAGCACATTTTCAATGCCCCTGCCCGGAGCTTTGCAATACTTCTTGTTGTAAAATATACGCAGATTCACTAATTGGCCTTGCCTGAAATTCTCGATACGGATATTCTCGAACCGCACATTTCGGACCAGATTATTATCACCCTGCATTGATAGTCAGACAGCCTTGATAATCCACCTGCATTTCCCGATGATCCAAAATATCAATGTTTCGGTAGGTCAGATTCTCCATCACTTCATTCCTATCTACATCTCCGTGTAATCCGATAAAAATAGGATGCGCCACATCTGCCCACAAGGTAGAATTCTGCATTGTCACATTACGGCATCCGCCATGAAATCCCAGACGTGTAGCATACACGGTAGTGCAATCATCGGAATTACGACAAAATACTCCATCAAACAAGACGTTGTTACTGGCAAATACATTCATGCCATCCCCCCCATCCATATGAACTGATGGCTTTTTACATTGCGGATTATCACACTGTCCGAACCTCCAGTGGGACACTGGGTCGTAATGAGACCTTCCACATATATATTTCGTGAATTAATAATGCTGATACCTGCTCCACGACCCTCAGGATGCACCTCACCTCGTCCCAAAATTTTCACATCACGGGCATTGACCGCACGGATACATCCACGCACAATGGCCCCACCTGCCACATAGACAGTCTTTCCCGAAGGAACATTAAGTGTATCGCCGGGTAACTGATGTATTCCCGGAGCAAAATAAATCAGATTCTTGTCTTTCAATTTCTTCGGGCGATTTTCATCTATCGGATTCGCAAAAAAGATGAAGATTATGGAATATGTCTCCATTTACCTCAATGGACAGATTACGCGGACGGTCTAGCGTAAAAGTCATCGTACTGCCGCTAATCTGCGGAGTGATACCATACGACAACGGACGCACCCTGCTACTCTTTACTTCTCCTTTATTATAGGTAACGGAAACTTCCACCTGACCGGAAAAGTCAAAATATCCCATTGAGGCTAGTTCAACATGATGCTTCGTCTGGCGTACTTCATCTACTTTCACCGGATAAGTAACTACTTCTTTCCATCCACTGCCAGATTGCCTCACCCGAACTGTAAAATCGTCTTTCAACTCCACCCCGTCACCAGGAACCGTATAAGTTATCAACTGGTTTTGTGCATAAAGAATACAGGTTATCATCCATAAAAGACCTGTCAAGCATAATGTTCTCATTCTTTTCATTTGTAAAGTCTGCTATTTATTTTAGAATATACGTTCAATAACTATCAATCACTCAAAGCGCCTACCAGCAATTCTAATATACTGCAATTTCATTATAAATTAGGGCGTGAAATAATCTTTTACCTAAAGAATATTCTTATTTCACACCCTATCTGCTATAAATCAGTCTATTGATTTTCGATTTATCCTTCAGTTTTTATTACCAACCGGGATTCTGCGTTAATTGCGGATTCAAACGTATCTGCTGACGAGGAATAGGATCTAAATAATCTCTTTGTGTATAAAGCAAATTACCAGCCAAAGTTGCTATAGAACGTCCATAGTCAGGGTCGTTAGGATCAGAGCCCTCATAAAGCCCATAAAGCAAAGGATATTTTTCTGGATAATAACAGGGTTCACCGAAGTAAGTGGCATCATTGGCTTTCTCTGTTTCGTATGCCGTCCCCAAAACATGTCGACCCAATTTACGACCAGTCAAGTTAATATGCGCAATACCCCAACGTTTTAAATCGTCCATACGAAAACCTTCACCAAAAAGTTCACATGCACGCTCTCTACGTATTTCATCCAAAATATTCATTTTTTTTACAAATAGTTTTTCCTGTAGCATGATCCCAATAACCAGCATCCCAAACATTAGCAATTAACGCATTGGTCAAAGGAGCCACTCCAGCACGAGCACGATTTTTATTAATAGAGAAATTAAGATCTTCATCTGAAATGTTTCCATTATTCAATTCACAAGTCGCCTCGGCATAAATACAATGCACCTCTGCCAAACGAATCAATGGAAAATCTGCAGATTCTGTATTATCCGGACGATTTGCCCCTTCAATCAAATACTTACGGCTGCTGTATCCCCCCATTGTACTATTATTTCTAATTGTGGGATGGAAGACTGCACAAGAACTACTTATATACGGGATCAGTAGGATCATAATGATCATTGTCCTTAGGAAACACAGGAGTAGGATACGGTTGATTAGCATCCGTACGCTGACGTCCATCTTCAGTACGGCTACTATAAGATACACGGTCAGGCAAGAAAGTACAGCCGACAAAACGATAATCACGATTACGATATTCACCTATAAATGTTGCATATCCCTCGAATTCTGGATTATTCTGCGCATCAGACATACTACCTGTATAACTGATACGAATAGGAAGTCCATTACGACAAAGGAAAGATTCACCAAACTGAGCACTCATACCCGTTGCTGCACCTACCATGACCGAATGCGATAAATTAATACCACCACGACTCAGATCGTAGTCATATTTTTTTGAGAAAATAAATTCTTTTATTCGTACTTTTTCCAGCACTTTTGAAATTAGGAATATTTCCACCCTTATCATCAATATTAAACAAATAGTAATAACTCAAAGAATCACATTCTGCCCACAACTTATAAGGTTCCACTTTCAGCTTCTTCTATCACCTCTTTTTTGACATCTGCTTTGCTTCTGTCAACATATCGGTTATAGAAGGATATCCTTCCGGTTTAACAGTTCCTGCCCCCCTGCGAAGTCCCATCACCATCTAAATCATAATTGATAGCAGGAACATACTTTTCCCCACGTAGCCTCATAAAGCAATACTCTGGCCAAAAAAGATTTGGCAGCTTCCTTTGCTTACTTTTCCTTTGCTTCCTTCCGGAATTTCCGTTTCTTTAGGCAAACGCTTTACAGCCTCTCTTAAATCGGACATAATAAAGGCTGCCACCTCATACCGACTGTTTCGCGGGGCCTGTAACACTCCATCACTAACAGTCAACACATGGTCTGAAATAGGCACACCACCAAAATGTTGCAACAAATAAAAATGCTGCCATGCGCGAAAAAAATAAGCAGTCCCCACAGACTGGGCAATATCACTTTGGCTACCATCATAAGCTTCTGCCTTTTCCAACAACAATATATTGCAAGTACGGATATGCGAATAAGGCTTATCCCAACTCAATTTCCTTCCGGTGCCGAACCACCTCCATTGCTTCCTAATCCACTGATATCCGTCCCTCGGTCCATTATATCACCGTATGACGGCTTATTATCCAGATTTTTCCATCCAATTACATTATATAAAGCATTGGCTGCCTGTTCAAAATGTTCAGGAGTCTTAAACACAATAGCCTCTGTTCCCTGAGACAACGGTTCTTTATCAAGAAAGTCACTGCATGCAGTCAATGACATCACCACAGCCGATGCAAGAAAAAAAATTTATTTATTATGGTTTTCATATGTTTATATTTTAACAGGTTATTAGAATGTAACATCTACTCCGAATGTCAGCAATCTGCTGAACGGGAATGTGTTATTTGAATTTTCACCATATTCCGGATCATATCCATCCTTTACTTTTGTCCATTCCCAAAGATCATCTCCGGAGAAGTAAACTCTCAATTTACTGAGTCCTCGGCTTTTGAAATCCACTTTTGAGGCAATGAATACCCCACTACCAAAGATTTCAAACGGACATACCGATTATTCTGAACACTGACATCTTTATTATTATAATTCCACTTATTAAAAATTCTGGTCACGTGAAGCAATAGTATATTCTGCATCCCGATTATTCTCACTCCACATTTTCCCTGCGAAGTTTTTATTTTGCAGAACATAATTTGTTGTCCATGGAGCAGCCAAATATCCATTTCTTAACAATACTTGTTTACCTACTCCCTGGAAGAAAGCCGAGAAGTCGATTCCTTTCCATTCCAACCCCAATTTAGAGCCAAATGTCAAACGAGGGGCCATATCTCCTGCATAGTAAAGATCATCTTTTGTTATAGCACCGTCACCATTCAAATCGACTACTTTACGAGCCCCCGGACGAAGTGTGTATTAGTAGATGCCTCCTGAGGTGCAGGAAGAATATTATTAGCTTTCGGTCCTGAATGATCCGCATTCCAATAAATAATACTTCTCATAATATGCAGCCACTTCATCTGCACTTTGGAAAATACCATCAGTTTGGTATACATACAATGCTTGTCTTGGCATACCGATTAAGCGATTTTCATTCTTACCCTCATTAGGTACATTTTCATTATTAGCTAATTCAAGCACTTTTGACCATGCATCCGAAAGAGATCCTCCAATGTTATACTTTACCTGACCTATTTTGATCATTCCAATTCAAAGCCAACTCCCAACCACGGGCACGAAACTTACCATTGTTGGTTTTAGGAGCAGCCGCACCTAAAATAGAAGGATATTGTACATCAATAAACATACCGTTATTGGTCTTGATAAAATAATCAAATGAACCTCTCAAACGATTGCTAAGAAAAGCAAAATCCACTCCCACATCGTGGCTGTCAATAGTTTCCCATGTACGTTCCGCTCATACCGTCTACCCACAATGAAGTATGCGTACCGGGATTTACACCAAAAAATAGTCGTACCAGTTTTGATAGTAGCAAATCTCTCGTAATTGTCAATACCTTCCACACTACCTGTTCTACCATAATTGTAACGCAGCTTCAAATCACTCAACCATGAAACATCTTTTAAAAGTCTTCATTTGAAAGTCTCCAAAACCAGAAATAGAATAAAAATTTTTCCAACGTTGTTCTTTTTCGCCAACTTAGAAGACCCATCCCGACGACCCAATACCTCTATTGAATATTTATCAGCATAAGTATAATTCAAACGCCCTAAATAAGAAACCCATCCCCAAAATTCTGTCCACCATATGCCTCATTATTATTTCCATTCACCCATACATCCAAATCTGCTAATCCAGACCCCGGATAAACAGCACCGGATTTACGAACCGCACCTACCCTTTTATATGTTTCTTGTTCGGCAGTCATACCCAACATGGCAGAAACGCTATGCACATCAGCAAAAAGTACGATTATAATTAGCAAAAGCACCTAAAAGTAATGTTTTTCCCATTTCGCTATTTCTTCTTTCAATTGTCCGGGACCTTGCTTATTACCAGTCTGTGTACCTACCCAATCATAATATTGTACTTTATTCTTCACTTCCTGCATATTTCTCTGTACAGTCTTATAAGCCCCCGAAGCTGAAATAGAAAGTCCTTTTTACCCATTTAGAAAAATCATATAAGTTGCTTTTAGCACTTCCTCTAAAAAGTTGTCAATGAATTTTTCTTCTCCCCTCCTTGGGTCAACCCGCCAATAGGGATTCCGGTTACCACTAAATGTATCATAAGCCTGACCATTTTTATTATACACAGTCCAAAACCAAGGATCAAAAATATCCAGCTCCCACATCAGTAGTTGGGGTTATAATATCACGTTTGTCATACGACATACTTGTTTCAAATTTCAAAGCATCTGTCGCTTGATAATCAGCATTTAAACGACCACTATATTTTTTTTTCTCCATCATTAGCAACTTTCAACTGTGAATTATTATCCGCATACCCCAAAGACGCTCGATAACTAAACTTTTCATCTGCTCCAGAAATACTAATCGAATGCTTTTGAGAAGTTGCCTGACCATAAAGATAATCCATCATATACACTATTTGGGTCCCAACGTTCCACCTTTATCACCATTTTGTAATGTCAAGACTTTACCTGCACGAAGAGCATTAAAAAGAGTTTCCCCCTTATATACTGTTGGTGCACCAGTAGCCGGATCAATATCCGATTGATCCAAAGTAGGACCACCAAAAGAATTAAATATCCACCAATTTACAGCTTTATGAATTTCATCAGCAGTAGTTAAACTAGGATTTAAAAGCGGCAGCATCATTATATTGAGCTTCATAAAACATATCCAACCATTCCCGATTATTTGTAATAGGAGGCTGAATACCGTTAATTGTGCGACTAACTGAACCACTATATGATATTTGAGCCTTTCCTTTTTTACCACGCTTTGTTGTCACCAGTACAACTCCTGAGGCTGAACGGGCACCATAAATCGCTGCTGAAGCATCCTTCAGAACTGAAATATTCTCAATATCACTTGCATCCATGGCATTTAACTCATCCAATGAACCAGTTATACCATCAATGATAACTAATGGAGAAGATTTTCCGTTGACAGAAATATCACCACGTATTTTCATCTCTGCTCCCTCACTACCCGGACGAGTAGAAGTGCGTGTAATTGTCAATCCCGGAACTTCACCTTGCAAAGCTACTGTAGCATTAGCAATACCCTTATTTTTTAAAAGCCTCATCCCCCTTGATCTGACTAATAGAACTAGTTAAAGAAGCTTTCTTTTTGGGCACCATAACCAACTACTACTACTTCATCCAGCACCTCAGTATCCTCTTTCAAAACGACCTTAACGTTTGTTTTCCCTGATATATTTACTTCCTGAGCCTTGTATCCGATATAAGAAATAACCAATATGCCTTTTTCCGGGACATTATTCAATATAAAGTTACCATCAAAATCGGTAATTGTACCATTAGTCGTACCTTTTACTTGTACCGTAGCACCAATTACCGGTTCTCCTGTAGCATCCACCACTTGCCCTTTTACCGTTCCAGTCTGCATAACAGTCTGCACCCCATTCACCTCTGCAAATACAGTCTGCGGACTACCTGCCAACAAGGCAGAAGCCATCACCGTAGAAAACAAGATTCTTCTCGATGAAAATTTAAAGAATTCGTTTTTCATAAACTTGAAATTTAATATTAACAGTTTTATTGTTGTTTTCTTTATTATATACACTGTTTGATAAACTCGCGCACCTCATGCCGCCCTATCCTTAAATGGTTTTCAACGGTACGGTGCGAAAGATTTAATTCCGCTGAAATATCTGAAATAGATTTGTCTTCAAAACGACTCATTGCATAAATAGTACGACGCCGTGGAGGAAGCAAAGACAATCTATATTTCTCACACGCTTCCAAATCATTGGCCACCACACGAAGTTCTGTTTCATTTGTATAAGCAACCGTATGCTCATATAAATAATAGAAGTAACTTCTTGCCTCTTATAATAACGACGTAAATAGTCAGTTACCAAATTACGGGCAATAGTAAAAATAAAATACTTAATAGTCTCTGCACAGAGCATCCGATCGTAGTCCATCAGCCGTACATACACATCTTGAGCCAAGTCTTCCGCCTCTTCTTTATGAGCTATCCTATAATAGATATACAGATAGACCGAATGATGATAATTCGCATAAGAGTCTTTTATTAATTGAATAGATTTCATGGATATGTTTTTCATGTCTTCAGCTTTTTTGGGTTACATTTACGAATGCAAATATAGAAGGTAGAAGAACAAGAAAAACACTTTTTTCTATTCTAATAAATCTCATATCATTACCCTAGACCAAAGACATACTAATCCGCTAATTTATAACAGATTAAGAATTTGACACACTCAGTATCATATAATAATTTGAGACTCTCAACAAGAGATAGCGAGGTTATTCATTGTTTTTCCCAATACTTCGGATGTACTCATTGGGAGTGATATTTGTCGCTTTTTTGAAAATATCGGAAGAAAGAAGCCCGTGAACTGAACCCACACAACTCAGCCAAAGCACTCAAAGTGTATTTAGCATATTCATCTTTCTCCACCAAGCGCTTGAATTCAGCTATGCGGTAATCGTTGATATAATCATAATAATTACGGTTTAGATACTTGATTAAAAAATAGGACAAAGTATGAGATGATGTATCAATGGCAGCAGCCAAATCGGCTATCTTCAAATCAGAATGCTTATAAAGCTTGTCTTTATGCATGATTTTTTCCAGCTTGTCCGTCAACCGTTTGCACTCTTCCACACTTATCTTTTTGTCCTATACTTTTCTTCAGATACCGATTTTGGGATTCTCCACCGCAACAGATTTTCTATAACTTTCACGAGTCAGGCATTGGTTCTTCCCTTTCTTTCCACGCCCGAAGAAATTTTTTGCCTCCACCGGACAGCAATACTGGTCACCAAGCTATCACGATGAACACTATGCTCCATATACTGATAAAAGAAGCGATTTCCACCTTCAGCAGAGTTTCCGAATCCGGTTCCCCATCTGTCTTACTTTTTAAACAGTATAAGAACCGGAAGGCAAATCATAATAAGTCACTTCCGAACGCCCTGTAATTGCTATCCAACCGTCATCCCTACCCTCCAACTGGTATTCATAGGACATAAAAGCAGGAGAAGTATAGGAAAAGTCGGAAAAACAGAAAGTGACATTTTTCTCCGAAGGCTCCAATGAAATTTCACTCTTGCCGCCATCTCCCACCACAGATTGCACTACAGATTTTCCATTTATGCACATCGGTTACCTTGAACCGGATAAAAATCATTTCTTCTGATTCATGTGAGCAACATCCAAAGAGACCAATCCTTTAGAATTTCCAAACCAGAGATTTCCTTCCGCGTCACAAACCGGCGGGCATAGGGTAAAAATGGAACTCGGAATACCGTCTACAAAGTTATAAGGGATAAAATTGTCATTCTTGTCATAATGGAACAAACCGTCACTCGTCCCCATCCACAGCCATTTTTTACGATCTTCTATAATGAACATCATTCCCATCCAAAGGAGTACCGGGATGCAAACGCCGGAAGCTGTTCATAGACAAATCGGATATGAACAGAGAGCCTTTGTCCGGAAAAAAATAAAGATTATGCCCGGAGTCCTCATAAACGACCCTGATTTTCTCCTTATGGATAAATCCCTCAGGAAATATATCCGTACGAAGCTTTTCAGAAGAAGGGTCCCAGATACATACGCCATTTTCCGTACAAATCCATCCTTTACGGGTAGAGTCAAAATAGATTTCGTAGACATTGCCTTCAGGAAGCCTGGAATTGGAACTGGTATAGTGAGCCACCTGCCTGCCGTCTTTATAACAATAAACGCCTTGAGAAGTTCCTATCCATAAATTTCCTTCCGCATCCTGCTTGATACAGAAGATATGTCCTTTTACAAAAGGTTGCTGTTCACCGTCAGGTGCAAAGTCACGTATGGTCAACCTTTCCGGATTGAAGATGTACATTCCTCCGCCGTAAGTTCCTACATAATATTCTCCTTCATAAAATAAAATACAGAATATCATGCCGGAGCGCATTTCGGGCGACTGGAAACTTTTGAAACGATTCCTTTTCTCATCAATATAGAATAAGCCGTCACGCGAACCTACCAGCTTTTCATGCCCATTGATGGCAAGGGCACGGATAGGCATGTCTCTGGAATTGAAATAAGGAGGGAAAGCATAAGTCTCAAACAAATCACTCTGATATAAAGTATAATCAAGTCCCAACTGGTAGAACCCTATCCAAATCATTCCGTTCCGGTCTACCAAAAGCGAATAAACGGAATTGGAACGCAAGCTTTCATTGTCACCCGTCTCATGCCGCATGGTACGGACCACCTTCCGCCGGTCTGTGGCTATGAAATGCACTCCATTGCCATCCGTTCCTACATACAACATATTTTTGCCGTCGCTGGAAAGGGAAGAGATGATGTTGCACCCCACCTCCACAAAATGCTCAAATTCTCCGGAACGGGTGTCAAAGGAAATAATCCCTTGGTCCATAGTACCCAGATAAATGGTAGAATCCCGATACGGGTGATATTGTTAAAAGCACACACATGCTTGCCGTCTTTTACATTATGATAGGCTTTCACTTTTCTGTCGGACAATCGTAACGAATACAGTCCCTTCTCGGTTGCCATCCATAGCATGCCCTGCTCATTCAATGAAAGTCCGGTTACAACATTCGCCGCCGAAACATTTTATCCATCATAATTTGTTCCAAGTTTCCTTTCTTTATAAATGAAAAGCCCCCTTTTCTGTTCCGATATAGAGTGTCCCTTTTCCATCATGAAGCAAAGAGTGGACTGCACATTTATCATATCGCGGGACAATAAGTTCCAAAGCATCCAATTCTTTGTTCAAACGCCACAATCCCATGCCATTCCCCATCCACAATTTCATTGCCAGGCATTTCAGCAATGGCATTGACCCGTTTCAATTTTTCATCTGAACCCGGTTAAGATAATGCTTTGAAATGAATTCCATCAAAACATTCCAAAGAATTACCCGTACCTATCCAGACAAATCCCAAAGAGTCTTTATAAATGGCATTGACCACAAATCAGACAGTCCGTCGGATACCGACAAGCCACGCAAGGTATATGAACGAGGAAAAACCGCCCAAGACAAGAACATTAACAAGTGAAAATATAAATATAAATTTAAAATGTTTTTCATTACATTGTGCATATTTGGAACCTCTGTTTATCAAATAATGCAAATATAAAAAGGGAATATATTTTCCCTATCAAAAAAAAAGTAAAATCTATCCTCAAGCTTAAAAAAAAGAAAGGAATGATATAACTATCTTCCCAAATATTCAAAAAGTTTGTAAATCATGTCCGGGCTTTGTATGTCTGTCCCATTTCATCCTAATCTTTACAATCGGCAGAGGCTTCATAATACCACCCATCCAGTTGATGTTCCAACAAAATATTTGCAGTTTTTTCAGATTTTATAGTAACCCGAGGAGTTTGCAGCAAAGTACCGTTTCCCAAAAACAATGTAGTTTCTTTTCCCGCCTTGTTTCCGCATAAAGCATAAACAGCTTTTGCCTTCATATCCCCCATGCCGCAAAGGTGCGACGCGTTGTCTGAGGATAAAATACAATCCTTACGACCATTCCTCTGTTCAACGCAAACTGCGACATGGCTCCCTTTGTCCTTACATTCCACCTCCGGAAAAGTGACAGACTCAATCTGTCCCGGTTCGTTTACCGAAGACGGCTCATAGATTGCCACAAACGGACGATTCTCCATGCCTCACCTTGTTGGCGGGCTACAAATGTCAACGTAGGTTGCTCTTTGATAGCATAAGGCATATCCGGAATCCGGCTCAACCCTTCAGTCATGGGAGACAAAGCGGTAAAGACTTTACGTTCAGGAGCACCTTTCATCCACATATTCATACTGATATTATCCTCATCCGGCATCTGTATAGTAAACGTTGTTTTAATATCTTTGGAGGTCTCGGCACTTTTCTTGTTGTAGATATAAGAATAGGCATATATATGTGCCCCAGCAAAAGCCAGTTCCTCCGTTGGTTGAAGAAAAATCAAGCTACCCCGTCAGCAGCAGTCAAGTTCATGGTTTGTCCCATATTATGATAAAAATAATCATGCATTTTGTCTCCACCCTGCACTTTACGGCTACGGAAAATATCGACATAATATCCGTTCTTTTCTCCTGTAGTGACAATACTCATCATACGGTTTGATCAGCTTGTGATTCAGGTTCACGGAAAAAAACTTCACTATAACTCACAGGCTGATAATCTACTTTCATCCCGGTGCTTCGGGGTAGCAGTTCAATAATTTGAAAGCATGGTTACTCTTCATTACCGGATAGCTCGAATACCGATCTACACAAACCGTATTGTGTGCAGGAACTGACTATAATACTCCAAATAATCCAAACCGGAATAAAGGGTCAAGCCAATACCTCCATCCGGTGCCAGACGATATCCTTTTCCATAAAGTTCCATGCTGATGCCATTGGCATGCATGTGATTCCTTCACTGGCATTTTGGGCAATCATCAAACTATGACGTTTGTCCATGCCATTGTTTGCACCAACCAACTGGCATTGGGAGCATAAAAAGTAGGAGTTACATAATCATTGATATCACCGGCGGGTATCTTATCATCAATTACCAAAGGCTTGTCACTGAAAAAAACTGAAGTTACCGCCACCCTCACATTTTTTTTCAGTCGCCGGTTTGGAGGCATCGGGATCAAATAACTTCAACATAGCAGTAAATTGTCTTCCTGATCTTTTTACCATGTTTCTGGGCATTAGCTACCATACGGGCAAAGATAGCAGGATTCAATTTACCGGGATGTGTATCGCCAAAACCCATTGTCATACTTATCCGAAAACAAATATTGCGGGTCGGCGGCCACCACTTTTTTTTATGACAGGAATCTCCTCGGTCAGGTGAATACCCAAATTACGGTCAAAGATAGTGACCATATCCGTATAATCCCCCGACAACTACCTGACTATAACCCGGACATTCAGCCCAAATACCGGTTTCAGCATCATAACCATAATCAGCAAGCTGTTTCAGTGACCATTGACGGATGGAAGAACGATTCAACACATAATCAATATAATACTCGCCTCCCTTTTTATCCGGATAAGAAGCATCAGATTCCAAAATCATGCCGATGCTCATGATATAACGTGCCTGCATCAGATTCCAGTTATTATGCGGCACTCCATTATCAATGATATTATCCGCCCATTTCTTGAATGCTCCGGCATAGATGTCCATCTTATCAGCCTTATCGGTTTTCAAATAATCATATAAAAAATCATACAATGGAACCAAAGCATTCACAGCATCCTCGTGAATGACTTCAAAAACTGCTCATACCCACCAAAGTCTGCTGATGTCCATGATTCAAATCCTTGGGAACATTCCGGTAATAAATCCCCGTCATATAAGTGTCAAATACCGAAGCTGCCAAATCAGCATATTTCTTCTCCCCGGTCATCCACCAAAGAAAAAAGCGGCATCACGGGCGATACCCAGTATCTCTACATTAATACTTTGGATGATATTTCCGGTTTTACTGATATTCACCCATTCGTACGGTCTGCCTTCCAACGTCCCATTTGCCAGATACATTCCCCGAGCATCTTCCTGATAAGGCTTCAAATCTTCCAGCTTGGGACGTACATAGTTAGTTGCATGACTGCGTGCACCGGTATACATCACCGTAGGAGCCGGCGCCTTCTCTCCTCCTGCATGATCATAATATTCTCCTTTAATATATACCTCCGTTGCATGAGTTTTCCAATACATTTGCAAACGGGAAGTAAGCCATTCAGGCCCTCGGTCAGCATACCGGTCAGTCCGTTGCTTTAACTTTTCAAACACTTCCTGTGCCCACGGTTCTTCCTTTATCAACTTCTGCGTTTCAACTTTGCCATTACTATCCGTCAGATAACGGGGATGACCTTGTGACAGTTTCACCGATAAGGAAGTTTCCTGTGCATATAATACACTTGTTACAAGCAAGCATATCCATAAAACGATCTTTCTCATAATTCTATTCATTCTCTTTCACAAAAATACGTATCATAAAGCTATTCCACTCAATCCAAATGAATTATTTTATCATCCGCCTCTTCCATTCAAATTTAAAGTTACCGAATATAAAATGTTTGCTTTTACCGGCTCTGCAGTCTTTATCTTAGGATCAGAGTTTTTTCCGTATTGCCATGCTATTACAGTTACTTTTACCGGATAGGTGGTTTTAGGAGGAATAGCAGTTAATATCAATCGATTACCATCCACATAAGCCGGTCCCGATTCCACATAAAAATCGACCGGCAAGCCACAACTGGAAACAGCAGATAAAGAAACGTACTTAGTACCACGCTTTATGTCCGGTAACGTTGCAAACTTAATATGTTGCTGCTGTCCTTCCGTATTTTTAACCGGAATTGTCACCTGAGCTTGCTGAACAGCCGGTTTATATTCTTCGTCTCCCGGATGAGTTATAGAAAAAACAATATCCGATTTCTTGTCCGTCCATAAAGTTCCCCGATTCCATTGTATTCGAAATGTCACAGAATCAACTAAAACAGCTGGGCCGGTAATCATCTGCAGGACCGGAGCTTTTCCAGCATGACCAATAGATGCCCCAACAGGCAAATCAGTCCAATTGGAAAGTCGGGGGACTTTCTCCTGGAACAGTATCCAAAAAACAGGGGTCAATTGAAATGTGATACCATCTTCCTGTGGTATAAAAAGCCGGGTGAACTTGTAAATGAGTATTCTGTTGGGATACTGTTTTTCCGTTTTGAGACACACTTACCAATTGTGGCTTCATATCGTAATATCTGGATTGATACGCCAAAGTAGCCTCTATCATCTCACGATCAAAAAACCAAAATGCTTGTGCAGGATCCCCTTTAAATTGATTTACCGGTGCCGGAATACATGAAGGCTTTTCATTTTTTTCCATCGCTCCATCAACCATCCCTCCTTTGTCGGATCTACGTGTCCATAATGCATTGCCTTCTTGATATAGAGAGCTATATATTGTGCTTTTTCCGGAGTATAGGCAAAGTGTCCTTCAGCAGGACAGGCCAACATGCTTAAAGGCAGCAATGGATGCTCCTTACGTTCTTTCAAACCTTCATTGCTCCATGTATGTGCTGCTTCATATTCTCCCATGGTTTCCAGACAAGGAATTTTATTGATGTTACGTTCTCCCCAAATATCCGGACATAGCCAGCGATCACGATGATATGGCCACTGACCACTGACAGAAATGCATGCCAATGTACGTTTCCGGTTTATAGGCAGCAAGATAATAAGGCCAACTAGCAGCTGCCGAATGTCCTATGGCTATTAAAGGAGCTGTAGACAACTCTTTATATCCAGATACTTCAGCAAGATCTGCCAAAAGGCCATCCAAAGTTTCCCATGCCCCATCCGTAAAATCAAATCCATGATTGAAAGAAGGACATACCCATATTTGAGCAACATCAAGCTCAGCCATACGTTGTCGGAAAGCCTCATCTTCAAGGATAGAAATTTCCTCCATATTGTGTTGGGCAACCAAGATTGCTTTTTACTTGTTCACACTGCCCGGGAATCCACAAGTAAGCCCTTGACTCAGAATTTTTGGGATGAGTGCTAAAATTACGAACAGGTACAGACCATTGCCAAATTCCTGTTTGTGCAACAAGCGTAAATGATAAAAGCCAACCGAATATTCCAAATAAAAATACATGTTTCATAGCTATCTTCATTGTTTATTATAAAAACGAACCAGAATCAAGAAACACTCAACTTTATTCTAAAAATTATCTTCCAAAGAAATGAGTAAAAAACTATCTTTTGTACGTATTAGATATATACAAAACTTAAATAGCATGAATAAACACACTTTATCTGTAACAATCACTTTCCTATTCTGTACCCCAATATCAGGGGGCACACCGGACGGAATTTACCACAAAGGATGGATAGACTTCAACAAGAACGGGAAAATGGATCTATATGAAAATCCTAAAAGCCCCGCTGGAAGACAGAGTACAAGACCTGCTTTCACAAATGACACTAGAAGAAAAAACCTGTCAAATGGCCACCCTTTACGGTTCAGGACGCGTACTGAAAGATGCGTTGCCTCAAGACAATTGGAAAACAGAAGTATGGAAAGACGGAATAGGAAACATAGATGAAGAGCATAACGGATTAGGGGCTTTCAAGTCCGAATATTCTTTTCCATACGCCAAACATGTGGATGCCAAACACACCATTCAACGCTGGTTTGTAGAAAAAACACGTTTAGGTATCCCAGTAGATTTCACCAATGAAGGTATTCGCGGATTAATGTCATGACCGGGCGACCTATTTCCTGCCCAATGGGACAAGGAGCCACATGGAACAAAGAATTAATAGCCCGTATCGGAGAAGTGGAAGCTAAAGAAGCGGTAGCATTGGGATATACCAACATCTATTCTCCCATCCTTGATATCGCCCAAGACCCTCGCTGGGGAAGATGTGTAGAAACATACGGAGAAGATCCTTATTTAGTAGGAGAATTAGGGAAAACAAATGATTACCAGTTTGCAAAAATACAATCTGGTAGCTACCCGAAACATTTTGCCGTCTATAGCATACCGGATAGGCGGACGTGACGGAAAAGACACGTACTGACCCCCACGTAGCTCCCCGAGAAATGCGTACCTTATATATAGAACCTTTCCGGATGGCATTTCAAGAAGCCGGAGCGCTGGGAGTAATGAGCTTTATAATGACTATGACGGGGAACCCATTACGGAAGCTACCATTTTCTGACCGAAATATTACGTCAAGAATGGGGATTTCCAAAGGATACGTAGTATCGGATAGTGAAGCTGTGGAATTTATCTCCAACAAGCATAAAGTAGCAGATACATACGAAGACGGAATAGCACAGGCGGTCAATGCCGGACTGAATATCCGTACCCATTTCACTCCGCCTGCCGATTTTATCTTGCCTCTTCGTAAAGCTGTTGATGATGGCAAAATCTCTCCAGGAAACTCTCGACAAACGGGTAGCCGAGATACTTCGTATCAAATTCTGGCTAGGGTTATTTGACAATCCCTATCGTGGCAATGGTAAACAAGCAGAACAAATAGTCCATAGTAAAGGAACATCAAGCTGTGTCATTGGAGGCTGCCCGTCAGTCACTTGTATTACTAAAAAATGAAACGCACCTGCTTCCTTTATCCAAATCTATCCGTTCCATTGCCGTTATCGGTCCCAATGCCGACGAACAGACTCAATTGATTTGCAGATACGGTCCGGCCAATGCTCCTATTAAAACCGTTTATCAGGGTATAAAAGAAACTGTTGCCTCATGCAGAAGTGATCTATAAAAAAGGATGTGACATCATAGACCCTCATTTCCCGGAAAGTGAAATCCTTGATTTCCCGAAAACTGCGGAAGAAGTCCGATTAATGCAAGAAGTCATTCGTGCAGCCAAACAAGCCGAGGTGGTAGTCATGGTATTAGGAGGGAAATGAGTTGACCGTCAGGGGAAGATCGTTCACGAACCAGCCTTAACCTTCCCGGACGGCAGGAAGAACTTTTAAAAGCTGTTTGTGCTACCGGAAAACCGGTCATTCTAGTAATGCTCGACGGACGCGCTTCTTCTATAAACTACGCAGCAGCTCATGTACCTGCCATTTTACATGCTTGGTTTCCCGGAGAATTTTGGCGGACAAGCTGTGGCCGAAGCCTTGTTCGGCGATTATAACTGGGGGAAGACTGGCAAAGTTACTTTTCCTAAATCTGTAGGGCAAATTCCTTTTTTCCTTTTCCCTTTAAACCAGGTCAGACGAAAGTTCCTCCTCCACTTCCGTTTACGGAGCGTTATATCCTTTCGGGCATGGTTTAAGTTATACCACTTTTTACTTACAGTGATTTACATATATCACCATCACATCCAAAGGAGTACAAGGAGATATCCATGTAAGTTGTAAAATCAAAAATACAGGAAAAATAAAAGGAGATGAAGTAGTACAACTTTATTTACGGATGAAATCAGCAGCGTTACCACTTATACCAAAGTATTACGCGGCTTTGAACGTATCAGTCTGAAAGCTGGAGAAGAACAAACTGTTCATTTCAGATTGCGACCACAAGATTTAGATTATGGGACAAAAAAAATATGAATTTCCGTGTGGAACCGGGTAGTTTCAAAGTAATGCTCGGAGCTTCTACAGAAATCAGATTACATGGTCAGTTCGAAATAACGCCCTAAACCTCCCACCATTTTAACTCAGCATGGAATGGACATTTGGCTCTTGCGGAAATTTCCGAGCCCAAGTTTTCAAACTGACCCAAAATAAGTCCAATATAAATAAAGAAAACAAGATATCCATGAAACAAATTATAAATACCTTGTTTTTTGTAGCCGCAATTAAAATTGAACCGTAATCCTCATGATTATGAATCATGCGCTCTAACCAGCTGAGCTATCCCGCCATCGTTTTTTAAAAAAGACCGCCAAGAGTGGAAGCCTCAACAGTCTAAAATTGTTCATTGTAGCCAGGACCCAGGATTGAACTGGGGACCTCATGATTATGAATCATGCGCTCTAACCAGCTGAGAGCTATCCGCCATCATTTCTCAATTGCGGGTGCAAAGATAGAAAGTTATTTTTGAATTTTGCAACATTTCAGAGAACTTTTTCTTGTAAAATTCGTTTTTAAAGAGAAAACAGCTTAGTATATGGCTAATAAATATTTCAAAAAAACATAGCATTTATTATGGCAAATAAGAAAATTTGGCTTAATTTGCCACCGAAACTTTAAAAAACTAACCTATGAGAAAAAGAAAAAAATTCGCTTGGAGTACATGTTGAAAGCCGGATCCGGTAACATCGTATGGTCTATTATCAGTACTCCATCCGGCCTGGAAACATGGTTTGCAGACAAGGTGACATTCAAAACAAAGTATTCACCTTTTATTGGGGAAAAACAGAAACACGGCAAGCTGAAGTAACAAACTTCCGGGTTAACAGTTTTATATACGCTTTCGATGGCTGGATGATGAATCCTAAAGCCTATTTTGAATTGAAAATGGTCTATAACGAACTAACCTCTGACTATATGCTGGAAGTGATTGACTGGGCAGAACCCGATGAAGTAGAAGATATGAAAGAACTTTGGGATTCCGAAATAGAAAAGCTAAAAAGGGTAAGTGGACTGTAATTCTATAAAAATATACAAAACTTGTGTCTTTGCTCTCCGTTTTTTATGCTATTTTTGTGCCTTGATAGTTGCACAAAATGAAATAATGCTACGCATAAAAAATTAGATATATTTATCCTAAAGAGCTTTTTTTGATGCTCTTTATAGGTACTTTTCATCTGTCTCTTCATCTTCATGATGCAATTTTATGGAGATATGCTGGCGAGTTGGTTGGAAAAGGATTGGAAATGAGTGTTTTAGCACAATTCTTCTTTTATTCTGCTCTGACCTTAATACCTTTGTCCCTACCTTTGGCAATTTTATTAGCTGCCTTAATGACATTCGGTAACTTTGGTGAAAGATATGAATTGCTGTCAATGAAAGCAGCGGGTATTCCCTTTATTGAGGATCATACGTCCACTGATTATTTTTTGTACTTTCCTGTGTTGTACCTCGTTTTATTTTCAAAATGTCATTGGCCCCCAGAAGCGCAGATCAAACTGCTTACTTACTTGTATCCATGGAAGCAAAACTTCACCAGAACTGGATATTCCGGAAGGTGTATTTTACGACGAAATTGAGGGGTATAACATATATGTAAAACAGAAAGACCGTGAAACAGGAATGCTAAAGATGTACTGATCAAACTTTTCAGATGGGTTTGAAAACGCTCACATTATATGGGCCTCCGAAGGAAAAAAAATGGAGATGACAGCAGACAAACAACATCTTTTTATCTACATCTGTATAACGGAACAGTTCGAAAATCTGAAATCGCAGTATCTGTCATCCAATAATGTCCCTATCGACGTGAAACCTTCCAGAGAGAAAAACATACCATTATCGAATTTGACGGTGGATTCAACATGGTAGATGGAAGCTTTTAAGTGACCGTTCGACAAAAAACATGATTGAAATCAGCCAGTCATCGACTCACTGAACCACCGTGCCGACAGCTTGGGAAGAAGTATGTATAATGAAATAAAAGCCTCGACTTATCGCAATATCGTATTATCGAAAACAGACTCCGCAAAAAAATAGTTGAAACAAACAACAAAATCAATGTGAGACAGCCTGTTCAATTCCTATACTTTAGCTGAAAAAGATAAGACACTGGGTAGTGCGGCGGATCGTACCGAGGCACTGGCCAGCGAATGGGCATGAAAAGCTATCAAACTACAGATGCGGACAACAATATCCGGAAACACGAAGCCGACTGGCACAAAAAAAAAATCACCCTCTCTCTCAGTTGTTTGATTTTCTTTTTTTCATCGGTGCGCCTTTGGGAGCCATCATCCGCAAAGGAGGTTTAGGAATGCCCGTAGTGGTATCCGTCTTAATTTTCGTAATTTATTATATCATTGATTCCGGAGCTACCCGAGTAGCAAAAAGCGGTGAAATGAATATGGTATTGGGCGTGTGGATGAGTACCATTGTATTGGCACCTATCGGAGCCTTCTTTACTTATAAGTCAAATAATGACTCTGTGGTATTCAATGCCGAAGTATACATCAATTTCTTCCGTATGCTGCTAGGTCTGCGCCCCTCGCGCCATGTATTCAAAAAGAAGTTATTATAGAAGATCCGGACTATCCACGTATACAAACGGAATTGGAGAAACTATGCAACATCTGTAACGGAATATGCCATCAAGCATAGACTGGCCGATGCACCTAATTATATCCGCATCTTCACCAATAAAGGACATGACGACGTCATAGCCGATATCAGTGCCAAAATGGAACTACTCATAGAAGAATTATCCAACAGCAAAGATGGAGTATTACTGGAATACTTAAATAAATATCCCATTTTGTCCACCAAAGCTCACAAAAGTCCGTTTGACAACCAATGGCTTAATTTTTACTTGCAGGAATCATTGTACCAATAGGCCTGTTCTTCTATTTCCGCATTTGGCGGTTCAGTATCCGGCTGGATAAAGATTTAAAAAACATAATCAAGACCAACCGTGAAATTCAAGAAAGAATAAACAATAAATCATTTATAATTTGACTATGGAAGAATTAAAACTAAATACCATCGAAGAAGCGATAGCTGACTTCCGTGAAGGTAAGTTTGTCATTGTAGTGGACGACGAAGATCGTGAAAATGAAGGCGATTTAATTGTTGCTGCGGAAAAAATTACTCCCGAACAAGTCAATTTCATGTTGAAACATGCACGTGGCGTGCTTTGTGCACCTATTACCATTTCTCGTTGCAAAGAATTGGAATTACCTCATCAAGTAGATACAAACACGTCAGTTCTAGGTACTCCTTTCACTGTAACTGTAGATAGCTGGAAGGTTGCAGTACCGGAGTTTCTATCCACGACCGGGCCGCTACCATCCGTGCTCTTGCCGATCCCCACCTCCACTCCCGAAACATTCGGACGTCCGGGGCATGTCAATCCATTATATGCACAAGACAAAGGGGTGCTGAGACGTGCAGGCCATACAGAAGCCTGTATCGACATGGCGCGTCTGGCAGGACTATACCCTGCCGCCGCACTGATGGAAATCATGAGTGAGGACGGAACCATGGCACGTCTGCCCGAACTAAGAAAAATGGCCGATGAATGGGGCTGAAACTAATTTCAATCCGTGACTTGATCGCCTATCGTCTGAAGCAAGAGTCATTAGTAGAAAAAAGGGGTGGAAGTGGACATGCCGACTGAATACGGCCATTTCCGTCTGATACCTTTCCGCCAGAAAAGCAATGGTTTAGAACATATCGCTATTATAAAAGGTGACATAAAAGAAGGAGAACCCGTTTTTGGTACGTGTACATTCTTCTTGCGCCACCGGTGATATTTTTTCGGATCCATGCGTTGTGACTGTGGAGAACAACTGCACAAAAGCATTGCAAATGATCGAAAAAAGAAGGAAAAAGGTGCTGTTGTTTACTTAAACCAAGAAGGAAGAGGCATAGGACTAATGGAAAAGATGAAAGCCTACAAATTGTAAGAAAATGGTGTGGATACTGTAGAAGCAAATATCCTTTTAGGGCATCAGGCAGATGAACGTGATTACGGAGTCGGAGCACAGCTACTACGCAGTATAGGCGTCACCCAAATGCGTTTGCTGACAAATAATCCTGTCAAACGTGTAGGATTGGAATCATACGGTTTGTCCATAGTTGAAAACGTTCCCATTGAAATCACGCCTAACAAATATAACGAGCGTTATTTAAAAACCAAAAAAGACAGAATGGGACACACATTGCAACTTTTAACAAATAAAAAGCTATAACTCAGACGAAATCACATCATTTTTTTCATGCGATTTCGTCTGTTTTACTTTCATAATTAAGATATTATCCTTTATTTTGCAGCAAGTAAACTTAAACACATTAAAAAAATAAATAGCAATGAATCAATTATCAGATCGTCTGAATCGTTTGTCTCCTCTTCAGCAACATTGGCCATGTCCCAAAAAAAAAAGTAATGAGTTAAAAAGCCCAAGGAGTTGATGTCATTAATTTAAGCGTAGGTGAACCGGACTTCAATACCCCGGACTACATCAAAGAAGCAGCAAAAAGGCAGTAGATGATAACTTTTCCAGATATTCTCCAGTTCCGGGATATCCTGCACTTCGCAATGCAACCGTAGCCAAACTGAAGAATGAAAACGGATTAGACTATACAGCTGCACAAATCTCCTGTGCAAACGGTGCCAAGCAATCTGTTTGTAATACGATTATGGCTCTAGTTAACGACGGTGACGAAGTAATAGTCCCTGCTCCCTATTGGGTAAGCTATCCTGAAATGGTAAAACTAGCAGACGGAACTCCTGTTATTATCACTGCGGGTATTGATCAGGATTTCAAAATCACCCCTGCACAACTAGAAGCAGCGATTACTCCCTAAAACCAAAGCATTGATTCTTTGCTCACCGTCAAATCCCACCGGTTCCGTTTATACCAAAGAAGAGTTGGCCGGCTTGGCCGCTGTTTTGGCAAAGCACCCGCAAGTATATGTTATAGCCGATGAGATTTACGAACATATCACATACAGTGGCAAACATGAAAGCATTGCCCAATTCCCCGAGATTCATGACAATGTAATTATTGTAAACGGAGTTTCAAAAGCATATGCTATGACAGGATGGAGAATCGGGTTCATTGCCGGTCCGGAATGGATTGTAAAAGCTGTAAATAAGCTGCAAGGACAATATACCTCAGGTCCGTGCTCTGTTTCTCAGAAAGCTGCCGAAGCTGCCTATACAGGTACTCAGGCTCCCGTAGAGGAAATGCGCCAAGCATTCCAGCGCCGCCGTGACCTTATTGTAAAATTAGCAAAAGAAATTCCAGGATTTGAAGTAAACAATCCTCAAGGAGCATTCTATTTATTTCCGAAATGTGATTCTTTTTTTGGCAAATCAGCAGGTGACCGCAATATCAATAACGCTGACGATTTAGCAATGTATCTGCTTTGAAGTAGGTCATGTGGCATGTGTAGGTGGTACTTCATTCGGGTCCCCCGAATGCATCCGTATGAGTTATGCAACTTCCGATGAGAATATTATAGAAGCTATGCGCCGCATCAAAGAAGCATTAGCCCTATTAAAATAAAATATTTCTTTCTCTATAAAAAAGAACAGGCATCCGTTTTTTTTTGTGATGCCTGTTTTTTTATTCATAAAGCAGACATACGAGCTTCCAATCAAAACAAAATTTAGATAAACAAAAAAACGACCGTTTCCATCAACGGAAACGATCGTTATTAACTTTAAAGAACAAAAATTGTACTGCTTAGCCAAGGTGAATAGCTTCAGAAGGACAAGCATCAGCACAAGTTCCGCACTCTGTACACAGATCCGGATTGATAGAATACTTATCACCTTCAGAAATTGCTTCTACCGGGCATTCATCGATACAAGTACCGCAAGCGATACAATCGTCACTAATTACGTAAGCCATTTTCGTTAATTATTAAATTATTAGTACTAATTGATGGAGCAAATATACAGCTTTTTCTCTATTAGTTGTCACATAGAGATTACAAAAATGCACTAATTTGTATTTAATCTAAATATGATCATTTCATCAAAGCCTGATACATAACCTGTTGCATACGAGGACGGATATTTAACCGCATCAACTGTTTATGGTCAAAAGGACGCGGATAAATCCGATTACTCAGAATAACAAAAACCAAATGATTTTTTTCGGATCTGCCCAAGCGCAAGTTCCGGTAAAACCAGTATGTCCTACCACCTCTTCGGGCGCTTCCTCCGCACACGGACTTTTCACACTATTATTCACATCCGGTTTGTCAAATCCCAATCCTCTCCTACTGATTTTTTTGAGGTATGGGTTAAAAATAAATCACAAGTTTCCCTACTCAGATAACGCTTTCCATTATAAACCCCTCCATCAATCAATAACTGATACACTTTTGCCACATCACGAGCCGTGGAAAATAAACCGGCATTTCCTGATACCCCTCCCATGAAAGCAGCTGATTCATCGTGTACATAACCCTGCAACACTTTTCCTTTACGCAAATAATCCGCTTTCACTGTAGGAACAATTTCCTCCTTTTTGAACTGCCGAAGCGGCAAATAAGCCGTACGGTTCATCTCCATCGGTTTATAGAATTCCTTATCTAAAAAAAAGATTCATAGGCATTTTTACTGATATTCTCTACCATTTCCTTCAATAAACATAAAGTTCAGGCAACTGTAACGATATCTCCTGTCTTTTAATGGAATACGTCCTATTTGTACCATAATGGAATCACGAAAAGAACGATGAAGAAACATACTGTCAGCTACTTGTAAAGGATAATCAGCAGAGAAAGTTTTTTTGCCATCAACTCTTTTCTATAATCAAACTTATCAATGACATACAGCCGTGTATCTATTTGCGTATGATGACTAGCGTCCGGTCTTGCTCTGTAAAAACTCCCCTTATAACTGTCTTTATCTATAGTCTCCTTATAAAAGGCCAAAAAGCAGGAATGCCCGACTGATGTAAAAGTAACTCCTCAATAGTGACACGTTCCTTGTCCGTACCTTTTAAAGCTGGAATGTATTGAGATATGCGATCGGTCAAACCAAATTTTCCTTCATCGTAAAGTTTCATAACAGCCAACAGCGTTGCCGTGGTCTTGGTTAACGAAGCCAAATCATACAAATCATCCTTTTCCACCTTTCGGTCACTCTTCTTTCATAAGTGAAAGTGCCGAAAGACTTATCATATACTGGTTTCCCATCTTTTAAAATTAGAATCTGACAACCAGGATAAGCCTTCGCCTTGATTCCTTCCATGGCTATCCTGTCTATCTTTTCCAGTATTTTGGAATTCATACCATAATCCTCAGGTCTATAAATACGAGACACTTTAGGAGTTATAGTCACTCCATCACCCGGTTTGAACAAATCGGCGACAGCCACCGACAAACGCCCGTCTGCCACTGCCTTTCCTACCAAGACATCAGCCCCACACTCCTGAATAGCAGATTCATCAGTATGCCCCAATACTACAGCCGCCGCTTTCTTCCAATAGCCCTCCATATCCAACATAGACTTTAATGGCATCAGAAACACATAAATAACAGGCAAATCAGCCGGAAGCGAATCAAGCATTGTTTTATACTTTTTGTAATCATCCGAAGTAACCACCACAATTACACGCTGACTACCCAACAATCGTTTTCTGATAGCTTCCATCGAATCCGGACGAGCAACAACACGTGTGAGAGAAAGTGTATTTTGCAAACGATTATAAAAAAGCAAGCCCAGCACCGGGAGTTTTCCCAATATTCAGAACCACCGTTCCCCTCAATTTTTTGAATCCAAGGGCAAGATTCCATTTACATTGGCAGGAACCGTTATAGCAGCTTTCTGCAAGCGGAGAATCAACTCCTTCGTTTCCGGACGGTTCAATCGTTTCTCCAGCCCGGAAAGTTGGATGTGAGGTTTATTCTTCAACCCTAAAACATATTTATAAGTCAATACCTTACGACATTTTTCCGTAATCAGTTCTTCTGATAGTTTTCCACTTTTTACAGCATTTAAAACACCATCCAATTCTCTCTTCAAATTACGGGGAGCCAATAATAAATCATTACCTGCTATCAAGGCTTGAGCGCATATATTCTCATTTTGCGAAATACCTTTCATCTCCAAAGCATCTGTAAAAACCAAGCCTTGAAAGCCCAATTCCCGACAAAGCAGATTATAAATAATATGTGAAGAAATCGAAGCCGGATTTTTTACCCAATTCAGGTACCTCCAAATGTCCTACCATCATACCTCCCAATCCTGCTTTAACAGCCTCTTTAAACGGAAAAAGCTCAATGCTGTCCAAACGCGCACGATCAAAATTCAAAACCGGTAACGCCTTATGAGAATCCACTTCCGTATCTCCATGTCCCGGAAAATGTTTACAGACAGACAATACCCCTCCATCCTCCAAACCACGAGCATAAGCCACCACTTTTTGAGCCACATTCCGAGGATCACCACCAAAAGAACGGGTATTAATAACCGGATTCCGAGGATTAACATCTACATCGGCCACCGGAGCAAAATTGATCTGCACACCTATCTCCCTTACATTGCCGGGCTACTTCCTTACCATATTCATAAAGCAGTTCATTATCCTGTATACATCCCAAGACTCTGTTTTTCTTGGAAAACGAGGGGTTCCTTTCAAGCGCATTAGCCAGCCCCCATTCACCATCAAAAGTTATGAGCAAAGGCACTTCCGCCAGACTCTGCGCATAATTAGTCAATAAAACTTGATTAGACAACTGGCCACTCGAAAAAAGTAATCCTCCTACTTTATATTCTTTTATAGCTGCATATATATTGTTTTTATTTCGTTGTGTCTGAAGAGGAGCCACTGTGTGTATAAACAGTTGTCCTATCTTTTCCTTCAAACTCATTTCAGAAAGCTGTTCATCCACCCACGCCTTACAATCCTGAGTGTCCGCCTTCCCCTTTTTGTAACAGCCCAGGCATCTGCTGTGCATACATCATCGCACATCCGACAACACATAAACTTATAAATAACAATATGTTTCTCCTCATCTAACTTACTCAATTATATCAGATTTCCTTATACAACAGCAACTATCAGTTCTTTTCCATCCTTACTTTCATTTTTCCCACATAAACAGCATTTTTTTTCCCATTTGTTGCAATGGAATCTCCTTTGCCATCCAAATTCTTATAAAAAACAAAGTCTTATCAAAATAAGAATGCGAATGACCTCCCAAGACAATATCAATATTACGAGTATTAAGAATCAAAGTTTCATCAGAATAAGGTTTTCCTTGCCACCCTAAATGAGACAAACAAACCACTAAATCACATTTTTTCCCGATTCTTCAATATATCCGCCACACGCTGAGCAGCCTCTATTGATTTTCAAAAACCACTCCTTCACAATTTTTTGCCTGTACTAGCCCCTCCAATGCAGGACTCAGTCCGAACACACCTACCTTTTATCCCCTTACGTTCCAAAAATAACATACGGTTTGACAAGCCCTTCCAAAACAGTTCCCTGTACACCATAATTAGCACAAACAACAGGAAAATCCGCCATTTTAAAAAAGACGTGCCATATTATCCAAGCCCAAATCAAACTCATGATTTCCAATAATCCCGGCATCATATCCCATTTCATTCATCAGCTTCACTTCAACCTCACCACCAAACATATTATAAAAAGGAGAGCCTTGTGAAAAGTCACCACAATCAAACAATAACAAATCCTTATCCTGTTTCCGTATTTCTTTTTATTAAGGTAACACGACGTACAAAACCCGCTTTTCCTGCAAACTCCGGATTCGGATCAGTAATGGGGATAGGTTCCACACGGCTGTGGGTATCATTAGTATGAAGTATCAAAAGTTCTTTGATATCCTGTGCTGCCAGCGCACAACATACACACAAAGCAGTAAATAATACATATATTCGTTTCATAACGGTTCAGTTTATTCTTTAACGGTAATTCTTCCTTCTATCTTTGAGTCTATTTTCTTCCCTGCTTTAGTCTGCTCATTCACATAGTTCAGAAACAACTGACGCACTGTGGCCTTTTCAGGCAGCAATTTATCCGCATCGCCTACTTTAGCAAAAAGCAGTCATATGGTCATTTCCCTCAGCCAAATAATCCAAGGTGGCTACTTTATACTCTTTGGAGTCTTCAATTTCTTTTCCATCCACTGTAGCATCCAATAATTTTCCATCTCCAGAAATTTCAAGGCAAGCACCACTTAATCCCTCACCATGCACAGCTGCTATATTTTCAAAAAGTTCGCGCAGCAAAGAACCATTCATAGTAACAATGCACAATGTATTTTCAAAGGGAGTTATTTCATAAATATTACCGTAAGTTATATCCCCCTCGGGCAAAGCCGTACGTAGTCCCCCCATATATTCGTCACCCCCACGTCGGCCATACGGCCTATATATGCAGAAGCAGAATAACGTAAAATATCCGCTACCAAGTTGGATAACTCACTTTCAGGACGAAAGCGATCCATAAAACGAGCGCTTTGTCCTATGACTGGTGACATAATACTATCAACCGTTTTTTGATACGGAGTCAAAATAGCGATTGCAGTGGAATCCGGGTTAGCATCCAAAGCTGCTGTCACTTCTATCCTGCTTCCCTCAACTGACGCCAGAGAATACCCTGAGTGACAGCTTGAAAACATAAAAATCCCGGCGGCTATTCCTGCCGGAATCATACACATAATTCGGTTTGGTTTCATGTTTATTAGTTGTTTATTGCCCAAATGTAGTTAAAAAAGAAGTTGCAACCAACGATATCAGATGAAAAATAGTTGAATTTAATTTGGCTGTATGACAAAAATCTAGTAATTTTGCACCGCTTTCGCGCAATCGCTGTCAAAGAAGAGTTACTTGATATGTTGCGTTGGTAACGATAAACAATTTAAAATCAAAAAAAATGGATTTAATTAAAATTGCTGAAGAAGCATTTGCTACTGGCAAACAGCATCCTTCATTCAAAGCTGGTGATACTATTACAGTGGCATACCGTATCGTTGAAGGTAGCAAGGAACGTGTACAGTTGTACCGTGGTGTTGTTATCAAAATCGCTGGACATGGTGACAAAAAACGTTTCACAGTTCGTAAAATGTCTGGTACTGTAGGTGTTGAACGTATTTTCCCTATCGAATCCTCCGGCTATCGACAGTATCACTGTTAATAAAGTTGGTAAAGTTCGTCGTGCTAAATTGTACTATTTACGTGCTCTTACTGGCAAGAAAGCTAGAATTCAGGAAAAAAGAGTTAATCAGTAAGATTTATCATTCCTACATAAAAAAGGAGTATTCTCTTCCCGAGAATACTCCTTTTTAATTTACATCCCCTTTACCACGATTTTTTATATAATCATGAACAAACAGACTTGAAATAGCATTTATATTTAATATTGAATCAAACTTAAACCATTTATGAAAAGAATAATGTTCATTTTAGGAGTAAGCATCATTATGGCCTTACTTACTGTTACCACAGCCTTGGCAGGTTGGTGGCTCGGAGCGTCTCTGCCTCTAGATATATCTGATACCACTCGACAAATAGCAGCATTACTTACCGCTTCTGCTTGTACATGGATACTATATATTGTAAGTCGCAAAGTACTGACTAAAATCAGTCTCAAGCCATACTAAATAATATAGTCCATTAAAACAAAAAGGTCAACCGATTCTATATCATTCTCGATTGACCTTCTTATTTAAAAAGTTGTTTTCATCAGTCCTTATTTTCTGTTTCCTGTATCCCGGACTCTTCCTTTCCACGTAAATAAACAGAAGGTGCCACACCAAATTGTTGCTTAAAACATTTACTAAAATAGAACGGATCATTAATACCTACTTTATAAGAAAAACTTCAGCTACCGTATAACGATTTTCCAACAACAGTTCCGCCGCTTTCTTCATACGAATAATCCGGATATATTCATTGGGTGAATATCCCGTCACCCCACGTATCCTACGATAAAAAACGGTTCGTCCCAATCCCATCATCGAAGCAAACTCATCAATCGTAAACTGAGCATTACCAATCTGTTGATCCATAACCATCTGTAATCTGTCAGCAAATTCTTTATCCTTATCAGAGGTACAAATAGCCGGTCGTACCATATTCGGATCATTCGAAAATTTCTCACGTAATTTCTCACGTTGCTCTATTAGTTTGAAAGCGCGTGCCAACAGTAGTTTCGGGCTAAAGGCTTAGTAATATATGCATCCGCACCACTTTCCACGCCTTCCAAATGACTTTCGGCAGAACTCATAGCTGTCAATAAAATAATAGGTATATGACTTGTATCAAAATCATTCTTCAATTTTCGGGTTACCTCAAATCCTGTCATCCCCGGCATCAGCACATCACAGATTATCAAATCAGCATCATACGTACGTGCACGTTCCAATCCAGACGGACCATCCGCCTCGGCCACAACTTCAAAATATTGTCCCACTTCTTCCTTCAAAAACTCACGTACATCGTTATCATCTTCTATAATAAGTACTTTCCGCTTATTAAGTGGTGCAGATGGAAGTTCCACGCCCCTTCTTGCGCCGATATTTCTTCTGCAAAACAACAGCTGCATGATGTACTTCCTCCTCTTCCAGCAACACATTATGGGGAATCAGGAAATCTTTTTCCTCATAAACAGAAATATCAGTAGGCAAACTGACTGTGAATATAGACCCACCACCTTCATTTTCAGTATATACTATCGTACCTTTATGTACACACACCAGTTCATGTGTCAAATGCAGGCCGACTCCGACACTACTACCCGAAAAGCTACTTTGCATAAAACGCTTAAATAACTCATTACGTTTCTCTTTAGGAATGCCTACACCGGAATCGGCTACCGATATGACCAACTGTTTCTTTGCTTCATCCACCGTCACAGAAAAAGTCACTTTTTCCACCGCTGGGTGTATATTTGAAAGCATTAGACAACAAATTATAAGTCACTTTGTCCAAATAACCCTTATCGATAAACATCTTATAAGAAGCTACAGATGGCAAGAACTTGAAATCCATATTCTTAGACTCAGCAGCATCATTGAAACTCAAAAAAGATTTCATACAAGAAAGCCATGACATCCGTTTCCTCTAAAGAAAGGGCCAGTTTATTATTCTGCATCTTACGGAATTCCAGCAACTGATTGATAAGACGCAACATACGCTGGGTACTTTTATCCATGACCTTCAATGAATAAGCCATTTCTTTAGGGATTTTACCACCACGCTGCATCTTTTCCAATGCTCCTTGTATCAAAGTCAAGGGAGTACGGAACTCATGAGAGATATTCGTGAAAAAAAACTAATTTATACTCTGTCAGCTGTTTCTCCACCTGTATACGATTACGCAAAGTATTAAAGTCACGCATTAGTCTGAAAGTGATGTATAACGCCCCCCCTATCAAAATAGCATAAATAAAGAAAGCCCAAGTAGTTTTCCAAAAAAGGAGGAACAACAATAATCTTCAAAACCGTTTCTTTATCTCCCCCACACACCGACCCCATTGCAAGCTTTCACCCGCAATTTATAAGTACCGGGTGCCAGGTTCTTATAAGCTGCAAAATTCAACGAAGACGGTATACTCCACTCCTTTATCATAATTATCCAACCGATACGTATATTTAGTACTTATTCGTTCCGAATAATCAAATGTAGAGAAATCTATGACAAAAAGAATTTTGAAAATATTTCAACTCGATTTCATCTGTATAAATCAACGAACGGTCTAACGGAGAATCCACATCGCCCGGGCGCATGGCAATACCATTAATTCGAAGATTGGTAAAAGCTGCCATTGGAGTTACAGTGGAATTATTGACAATTTTGCCGGGAGTGATAACAACCAATCCATAATTAGAACCAAACATCAGTTTGCCATCCTTACTCACACAACCACTGTTCTCACTATAGAACATTCCCCAACGCATATGCCGAGAAAAAGAAATTTTCAAAGGCATGCGTATCCGATCAAACGAGAAATACCATATTCCGTTGCAACCCAAAGTTTACCCTCCCTGTCTTCAACAATAGATTGCACCATACTATTTACCAGTCCCATCACTTCCATCATAATGCTCAAAAGTCAAGTTTCTGTAATCACCTTCTGGCATGCACACATACTGAAGCCTTTTCTCCTGAAGTACCTACCCATATCCGGCCTTTACTATCTTGATGGATACACTTTATTTCATTACTACGTAACTTACCGTTATTATAATTATAAGTAATATAGTTATCCGGATCATTCATTAACGAATCAGGATTAAATATGTAAACCCCAGCACTAGTACCCACCCATATCCATCCATTATTGTCTTCCTGTATCACACGAATCTGACGCTGGCTATAAAAAATTGTTCAAAAACCGCTTGAATACATACTTATCCTTTTCCTTCACCGCCAAATTCAATCCACCGCCAAAAGTACCTATCCACATTCTATTCTTCCGGTCCCGGTAAAGAGTAAAAATATTATTATTCCCAATAGACAGAGGATCATTCGAGTGATAAGTGTACCATTTCCGTCAATACTCAATCCGTTTCCACGGCTACCCCAACCAAATACTACCATCAGCCCCTTCCTCAACAGCATAAATGTTAGAATCAAAATAACGACTGCTCTCTATCGTTTTCAAATGAGGGTCATAAATATACAATCCTCCACGACGGTACCCAGCCAAATCTTATCATCAGGCATACGGTTGATCATACGCACGGTATTTGAACGGTCTGATAAAGTTTCATCTTCAGGAAAAACACGCTCAGCTCCTTCATTCAAGACCGAAAGACGAGAAATACCCGTATATTCCGAACTGACCCAAATACCACCGGCTCGATCCTCCATAATATATTGCAAAAAATTTGAAGTGATATGACTGAATCCATTAATATTGATTCGAAATGCTGCAATTCATCAGTTGCCAAATCATAAGCAAACAAACCGTTACCATAAGTGGAAATCCAAACAATATCACGAGAATCATGAACGATGTGGTAACGTTCCTCATCTATATAATTTACTTTATCAGCCGGAATCAGTTGGAAAGACTTGACAAATCTGGTCTTGGCATTGACATACCATACCTTTACCCGTATGATTATAAATCCAAAAATTCCCGGTTGTCAATCTGAACTTGTCCTTTTATATTCAGTTCCGTATCCAAAACTTACCTGATGAGTTTTCAAATTGAAGACATAACTGCCATCTTCCGTAAAACAATCCAATCGTTTTGCAAGCGCATGGTACTATATACTTTACTACCTTCACCTAAACGGGTAACAATACGGCTATCCTCTCCTTCTCTCTTCAACGAAATTGTTCCTGTTCCCCGAAAGAAAAAAAACATCTTTACCAAAAAGACATCATCTTGAAGCATCATGATTTTCCACCAATACTGCCTTGTCCTCTACCACTTGAGCTATACCGTCATGGCTACCAATCCATATTCTTCCTTGTTCATCCTCAGATATATAAGTAATATTATTAGAAGGGAGATTGTTATTTTCTTTCTTGAAAACCACAGATGTAAATTCACCATTCATATAAGTCACTTTTACGACACCCGTTTCCATCCTGCCACAACCAGACATTACCTTCACGGTCAGTCATCTTGTAACTATACAGTTGCTCATATTCCCCACAACCGGTAAAATCAACAAAACAATCTTTCTTCAGATCATAACAACTAAACAACTCGGCAGAAGTCGCAAATCCATAAGAAACCATTTTTATCTTCTTCCAAATCGCGAATCCGATGGTCTATCAACGAAATTTTATTTCCACCCCTCAGGACGAAAAGTCACAAACGAATTCCGTCATAACGACTAAGTCCATTCAACGTTCCCATCCAAATAAAACCTTTGCTATCCTGATATATATACCGAATTGAGTTATTGGCGACCCCATCCCCCGTAGTCATATGAGTAGAACGCACCTCGACTGATGCGGCAATACTCTGACTGAAAAGAATAAAGAATGCCCATAGAGCATAGATGTGTTTTTTCATATCATTCATCATAGTGTTGTTGTCCTGCAAAAGGTATAAAAAAGAGTGTATCAAAATGAATCGATACACTCTTTTTTTATCTTAGTCCATGTGGAAGACTTCAGGCAGCGGGATGGTTACCGGAGAATTATCCGGATTTACTTCCATGATATCCGCCATATAATCCCCACCATTTCTGCACGATAGGATTGGCTCCCATATCTTGCGAAGACTCCTCTCCTTTAGTTTTCTGACAAGCAAACAGAATATTTGTATCCTTGTCCCAATAAATGGAGTAATCATATACTCCTCCATCAGATAACATTTTCTTCTTTTAATTCCGGCCAAATAGCCGCATGTCTTTTTTCGTACTCTTTCTCAAAGCCCGGCTTCAAGAACATCTTAAAAGCTTCACGTTTCATGGTATTTTCCTCCTTTTTTTAAGTTCTTGTTTTTTTTATTTAGCTCCACCATCCATTACATGGAAAATAGGTTCTGAAGTCTTTTGTTCCGTACGGTAATATTGCACGGCACTATCATTCATTTTAGGATGCTGCTTGTTCAGCAAATTAATCATCTCAGCACCCGCCCAAAGTACCGATTATAGCCGTGGGCAGCATACACATTGACCGGACGATAAATAATAAAAAGCCGGATCAAAAGCCATACCTGTACCTACACAAGTTCCATCCACCTGACCTTCCGCATTGATTTGGGTGGTTACGGCATGCCATCCCAACTGTGCCACCGGTCCGTATGCCATAGCGTCAATCCATCCTTTATTGATAGCATGGGCAAAGCAATATACATAAATAGCCGTGGCTGAAGTTTCCAGATAAGAATCATTACGATCCAGCAACTGATGCCAGAAACCTTCACCACTTTGACATGCAGCAAGACCACGTACATGAGTACGGAACAGATCTAGAATTTTATCGCGCTGAGGATAATCCTCCGGCAACACATCAATACCTCACACATAGTCAACAACGCCCAACCATTGGCGTCCCCAATGGAAAGCAGGATGATCCTGCATACCTTCCACCCATCCATGACGGAAAAGTTTCTTCTCGGGAACCCACATACGGTCTGCAAATTGAAATATCTGACGTACAGCTTCGCTCAAATAGGCCTGTTGCTTTTATCACCTGCGATACACGAATACCAAGCTATCGGTGGAATACCCATAAACATATCGTCCAACCATAACGTATTATGTTGTGGACGGGTACGGCAAATGTTCCCTCAGCAAGACGATACTCCTTATTCACAATAAAATCCATATAATTATCAATCAACGGCTTAAGTTCCGGTGAATTTTCCTTCATCTGCACCTTGACCATAGCCGCGCACACCGCCCCGGCATCATCCAATGCATGAGGAGTCAGAATTTGTTTCATCTGCGGATCTACAGTTCCATACTTTTCCAATACTTTACGGAAGTGTGGAGCAACCTCGGCCAGAAACTGAAAACGATCTGTTACATATTTATAATAAGCCTGATCCCCTGTAGCCTCAGCAGCAGCCAACATAGCTGAATAAGTCACCCCCATTCATAACTTGCCAAGCGGAAAGCACCTCGTTCCAGCTGTGCATCAGCCGTCATATTGGCATAATCCGTAATAACCTTACACCTGTATTCTTATCAACGACACGAGTCGGAGTATTCTTTTCAAATAACGAAGGACACGATCCATATCGGCCTTTATCTCCTCTGTAGTGAGCATACCGTAAGGCACTTTGTATGCAGGTTGCAACAAGTGTAACGGCGTATTCGAATCATTCAGTACTTCTTTCTTCTTTTGCGCATTCGCACCCGTTCCTGCCAGCAGCAACAGAGCGCCCATCATACTTAATGTTTTCAGATTCATGGTATATAGTCTTTATTTATTTTTAAATTCATAACCTCTAAATATCCCTCTTTCAAATCCGGTCCGAAATAAAAACCAGGCTGGGTAGGCTGGTTGTATGCCACATTTTGAGTAGCGATACTGATACGATACACCGGATCTTCCAAGAAAGTATGAAAACGGTATTCAGTCGGTATCCGCGACACATACAGACGAAGTGCCGAATTATCTTCCGTACGGAGCAGCACCTCCTCACGCCAATCACCTATTATATCTCCCTGCAAACAAGGATGGGACTTCGTACCATTATTTGAATCCGTTCCATCAAATATCATTAACGGACGACATACATCGTCTTCCCAATCATACTTGGTTATCCTGTTTTTTTATCCAGCAACTCACGAAGCAAATCTCCATCCCACCATACAGCCATATTGACTGAAAAGCTCTTGAGGTCAGAACGAATCACTTCACCTTTTATATTACGTACTCCTTTTTTGAATCGGATGACCACATCTCCACTCCCGGATTGCGCGGATCAACATCAGCAGCCATACACCGGCCTACATCTATACTACTTTTCACCTGAAACAGCACTTCACCCGTAGCCGCATTACGGAAAGTGGAACCATCTTTCTTATTTTCATGACAATCCCAAACCTGCAAGCCTTTTAATCCGGGAGCAAATTGTGTCAGATGCATAGCGTCTCCATGCCCCATACGGGTAGAATACAATCCTTTTCCATCATGATCAATGGCACAAGAACCATACATTATTTCATCACATCCGTCACCATCCACATCGCCTACACGAAGATTATGGTTACCCTGCCCGGCATAGTCTCCACACCCCGGATTATTGCTGTCGAACACCCAATGTTGTTTCAAGTTCTTGCCATCCCAGTCGAATGCCGCCAGCACAGCGCGGGTATAATATCCACGACACATCACCACACTGGGATGTACTCCATCCAGATAAGCTACACAAGCCAGGAAACGGTCACTGCGGTTGGCACGGTTGTCTCCCCAGTCGGTCAATTTACCACGAGCCGGAACATAATCAATTGTTTTCATCGCTTCTCCTGTCAGTCCGTTGAATACAGTCAAGTATTCGTTACCAGTCAGGATACGTCCTTGGTTACGAGGTGTATTTCCATGGGGATTTCCGTCTGTGATACCCGGTTCACGGTAATCAGCCTTGGCATCACCTATTATCTTTCCTTTTCCATCCTTTGTTCCATCAGAAGTCTTCATGACTACTTCCGCCTTACCATTCATCTCCATCCAAATCAAACACCATAAACTGAGTATAGTGTGCTCCGGCACGGACATTATACCCTAAGTCAATACGCCATAGTTTTTCTCCGGTCAGGCGATAACAGTCAAAATAAACATTTCCTGTATAACCGTCATGTGCATTATCATGTGCATTGGAGGGGTCCCACTTTAAAATAATCTCATATTCACCGTCGCCGTCCACATCACCTATAGATGCGTCATTAGGACTATAGGTATATTTTTTTGTCCTGAAGGAGTCACACCTTCCGCCGGTCTGTCCAGAGGAATATCGATATAACCTGACGGAGCATTAGCCGGCAAAGTATAATTTCCATTCAACTTACCTGTTTCAACCCCATTTATCACCGGTTTTACAGTATATACCGCTTTTTCATTACCTGAGTAAGTATCCCGTAAAAGTACCTGTAGAATGGGGACTTCCGCTATTTTCTCTCCATTTCTATATACATTGAAAGAAGTATTGATCGGATCGGAAGAAGACAGGTAACGCCACGACACCACTACGTCCGATGGATTTTCACGAATGGCCACAACGCCACGCCCCAACTGCTCTTTTTGCAGTTTGAATAATTGTAGGCCGGTTGGGCAACCGTACCGGTTGCCACACACAGAGCTGCTAAAGCACTCCATAGTTTTTTTGTGTTTTCATTGTTTATCTTGTTTCTCCTTGTAAATTATATTTTCCTCCACCACATTCTCCGCATTTACCACATTCTTCACAAACTTTGTAACTTCACCCACAGTCACATTCCTTATTTCCACGTTTTTGATAGGAAGACGGGCATCGCCTTTCAAATCATAAACAGCCTCGGTACGGTCGCAAGTCACACTATCCATATAAAGTCCGTTGATGAATGTAATGCTATCCTGATAGGTAGGTACCAAATCACGCCACTGGTAAAAGCACATCCGTATCCACTTCAGTACACGTTGCATCTTTCCCGCCTTCACATTTTTCATCCAGATATTTTTCAATAAATCCACCACGGCGATGATTGGTTTTAGCAAAGAAAAGACGGAATACAGAATCGGGAGCCGTACAATTGTGCATGTACACATTCCGTACACCACCAGACATTTCACTACCGATTCCCAGTAACGTATGTCCTTTCAATATATCACAATGGCGTATCACAATATTCTCACAAGAAGAGTATTCAGACGCCATGCATCCTGGTTACGCCCTGCCTTTATAACCACAGCATCATCCCCCCTGATCGAACACACAGTTCTCTATCAGGAAGTTACGGCTCATTTCCAAGTCAATTCCATCATTATTATGGCCATGAGCCTTTACATCCAGATTACGTACGATACCACCATCACACATATAAAGATGTATCGTCCAAAAAGGACTCTGGCGAATCTTGAATTCATCCAGCAGCACATTTTTACACCGGTTGAAATGAATCAGATGAGGACGAAGATGGTTTTCTCCTTTTTGCCATCTGACGCTGTTCTACAGGTACATCGGTAGAAGCCATCGTATATAACTCTTTCAAAGCATCCATGTGAGGTTTAGGACGTTTGAACCAGATTTTCCAAGTATCCATGATAGGAGCCAGTGTCCCTTTTCCGGTAATCGCCACATTCTCACAACCAATAGCATAGACCAGCGGAGAGTAATTATAACATTCCATACCCTCCCATGAAGTCATTACAGCAGGCAGATAATCAGATGGATTATCTGTAAAGCGTAATATGGCATTTTCTTCCAAATGAAGATTTACATTACTTTGAAAAATGAATAGGTCCCAACCATTCCCCTTCAGGAATAGCCACACGGCCTCCTCCGGCCTTATTACAAGCTACTATGGCTTTGGCGATGGCCTCCGTATTCACTATTTCCCCACCTTTCACCGCACCATAATCCACAATGGAAAAATCTTGTTCGGGAAAAACACATTCTTTGATGGGTTCCATAGCAAAAAGCATCAACTATTACCATTTTATACTTTGGAGCCAGTGCCGTACATGATACGGCAAAAGCTACGGCCGCAATACCAGCCAAGATTTTAAAAAAGTCTTCTTCATTTTATCTGTTGTTTTTCATTGTAATTTCTGTATGCACAAATATCCCTGAATATCTTCGTTCACCCTATTTTATCCGAGGTGTATAAAAGGTATATCTGATCCAATACCACACCTTCATCCAATGCAGTAAAAATTAAACGATGGGAGGTTTTCCGTGTAACAGGAAGAATCATCCGGCGAACAGCCTGATTACACAAAACATTTTCCTTCCATTCCTCACTGCGTCCTTTGGTTTCATACGAAACAGACTCCGTGGCACTTCCATCCAAAGAAATGGTAAAAAACGCAACCGTTCTCCTTCCACCGGATGATTAGGCAACAATCGTACTTCCACCTCTACAGAATCCGTTTCCCCACGCAGCAAACTCAAAAGTAAGTTCTTTTTATTTTTTGCCACCGCTACCGCCTTTCCTTCATAACCTAGCCCCTCGCATACTACCGGTGAACTACTTAACGCAATCAGCACCATTCCATGTATAGACAGCCTGACGTTTTCAGGTAAAACGGATAAAACTTTTTTCTTTCCACCCGGTTAAAAACCGGAAGTTTGCGTGGTTGGAAATCCATCATACGATTCCATTTGGTCGTGTTATAGCGTTTTGTCAATGAAACAATACTATCATACGCCCCTGTCGCTATCCGCCCAATCAACCTTTCCACGACGTGCCAACTGCGCGGTCAACAGTTTGCTATTCATTTTGAGCTGCTGCCTGAACAGGATACTTCGCCAACTGGAAATAGGTTTCTTTTTTTTTGTGCAGAAAGCGTATGCCATTCCTGCTCCACTTTATCTGATAATTGTTTGTATGCAGTCAGACGTTCTTTATTTCTTGCTCACTCCAAGGCAAATCACTGATAATTTTAAACTTAGGATCTTTTTCTTCCGTACAGTATTCCCCATAAATTCCGGTTTACGGATATAAGCCAAACGATAAGCTTCCTGCATGACAGGTTGTAATTGTGCAGCCACTTCCAGTCAAACTCACGCTCTAGAAACTGACGTTGATGAGCTACAACCCCTTGCTGCTTCACCGCTTCCAAGTTCCATGCCATATCAAGGAAAAAAGTTCTATCTGATATTCAGACGGTTTTAATATCCCCTAAGATTCAATATCCACATTTTCTGTATCCCCGCTCATATGCCAAAGTCATTTGTTGATATATATCAGCGAAGGATGAGCAGTTCCTAACCAAAGATAATCATGGGACGTCCCAATAAGATATATGATAATATACCCTGCTTCCTCCCCCACGGGCACGTTCTTCTGCTTGCCAGGGAAATGACGGATATAACCATAATTGTCATCGCACCATCGTCACTTCATCGGGTACTTGCAGCCCAGCATGGTACACATCCAAAAACTTCCTTATAAGGAATAAAGACTTGAGGCACTTGAGTCACATCCTTATTTTACATATTTAGTCAACAAATCGCGCTGATCCTTTAGCACTTTAGTCAGAACGGCTTTTTGTTCTTCTATAGTCTTAGCACCATTCATCGCACCGTCGTGTACTCCACGCATACCTAAAGTATACAGATTATCCAACTCTGCAACCTCCTTTACGCGTTGTTCTAAAAGGACAAAAACATGAGCACTGTTATGAACATAGTCATATTCTCCCACTCATCCCCGTTTCCACTCACCATTGGTATTCCGCATCATCGGTTCACAATGAGAAGTTCCAATGAAAAAATACCAAACTTTATCAGCCACTTCTTTATTGCCCGGTGTAAAATAAAAGGTACAGAACAGCCATGCATAGCCCGGCCAGAAGGTATTGGCACGCAGACGAAGCATCAATTCAAAGATACGTTCATGCTTTTCGGGCCTATTTGTCCTTTCATATTGCTCGGCTCGTATGTCTGCCAGCTCCAAGGAGTCAGCCCCAGTCCTCATCGTTGATAAAAATCCCCCGATATTCTACACAGAAGGAAACTGCATATTCGATAAGCCGGTAGTTGAAAAATCTCTTTTCTTTGCAGGGATCGCATCTGCCCACCACTCCCATGGGAGAAACGCCTATCAACCGTGAAAGTTCCATGACGCCGTATGCAGTACCACGCTTGTCACCGCTTACTAAACTAATTTACCAGTGGAAGAAGCAGCCAACAGAAAGCCTTTTATTTTTATAGGAGATAAATCAACACCTTAGCGATCAAATCACTTTGTCCGATGGTTCCGACTATAATCATTCCTTTTACTTCTGGAGTAACGATTATGCGGGTAGAAAAAACAGACTCCCACGATTGAGTTAAATTCAAAGCTGTATGTACAACTTCTTCCTCTGAATTAGCCTCTTTACACAAGCAATAGGTCACCTATTTCAATCTGATTAAGACAAAGGGTTCTGTCCATACTGACAAAACTGCTAAAAAGAAAGCTAGAAAAAAGAAATGCTTTTTTTGTGGCTTCATAGTTTTATTTTCAATATTGCA
>VOFJ01000401.1_pt1 | contig 83260 bp, 137 predicted proteins | sample 5384081 | NCBI WGS metagenome assembly VOFJ01 (sample SAMN12384729, study PRJNA508395) | human gut metagenome | isolation source: healthy gut I | host: Homo sapiens | reverse complement strand
TGCAGTCCTATATCAGATGCTATTGGGGGAACAGAAAATCCAATTATTCAGAACGAAAACAATGATGCGGCGGAATTCGTAATCCCGGACACCTGTGTAGATATTATTTATCATATAGATTATACAAATAATACTGTAACAGGAGGATTTTGTGGAATAAATGATTGTAGTTTTCATGTGCATAATGGCGGAATCACAGAGCATATGGAAGCGACCTTTGCGATTCGTTTTTATGCGTGGAGTGCATATGCATTTGCTGATGATTCTTTGAAATCTACGCTAAATGGCTACTTTGATGTGGGTTCAAGATTTGAATGGTTGGACAAGATTATCCGACTAAAACTGTTGGAGCTCAAAACCTTAAAGGAAAAAAGCTTCTTTTATAGAGCAAGCATTGTTGAAAAAAAATTATCCAATGTCAGGGGAAATGCAGTTGTTGATGATACAATACAAAATATTTTGATAAATAAGGGTTCCTTGGATATAGCAAATCTGGCAAAGGAGTCGTTTGTAAGTACCAGACAATTGGAGCGATTGTTTCATGAATACATTGGCATTACACCTAAGAAATTAAGTAATTTGATACGATATCAGTTCTTGTGGAAAGATATTTTGTGTGACAAGGATTTTGATGTGTTAAGTGCGGTTTATAAATATGGCTATACAGACCAATCTCATTTATTGCGGGAATTCAAGAGATATCATTCAATGGATATACATAAGGCTATAGAAATGGCTTTCAAGGATGTCGGAAATATACAAGATAGATTTGTGCGAATTTAGTATTATAATTTTCAAATTCTGACAGGCAGGAGGATGAGAACTGATGAATGATTGTACCACCGTAATAGCCGCGCAAGATATGGTTTGCTACCAGAGACCCAAAGTTTTCAGATGAAGAATTTGATGAAAATGTTGCAATGAGAGTACAGGCGTTGAAAAAGGAATAGAGGTATTTATGTCAAAGAATAAAGAACTTGCAGAATACATAATGGACCAACTATCTGATTTAGGAGATATACGAAATATTCCCATGATGGGCGGATATATTTTTTATTATAAAGAACGGATATTTGGTGGAATTTATGGAAACGGTTTTCTGGTAAAGATTACAGAGGCAAGTAAGAACTGTATGCCGGACAGTGTACCGGAGCCGCCATATGAAGGCGCAAAACCTATGCTGCCAGTAACCATCTTGGATGATAGAACTGCGCTGCAGGCAATGGTGGAAGAAATGTATCCGGAATTACCGGAAAGAACACCCAAAAAAGAAAAAAGTATAAAATGGTAGAGAGTCACTCAGTTTACGAAAGGTAAATTGGGTGATTTTTTTATCTCTTTATATAATATAATAAAAATAAGAAAAAAAATTATAACACGAATGAATGAAAATAAAAGATAATATAGTAAAATAAATATAAAATGTGCAAAAAAATATTGCGTTTAAAATGAAGGGGTGGTATGATGTGTGCATGATAAATAAGAAGGAGTGTGTTACCATGAAGATACAGGCGTATTGATAGATGGTTTTAAAAATCTATCGGATGTAAAAAATAACTTTTGATAATATTACAGCTTTGGTAGCCCTTAATAATTTTGGTAAATCCAATGTACTTTCAGGTATTGATTTTGGCTTGGCTTTTATTAAAGCGTCTATTGACGACAAGATGGATATGATGGCTAATTCTAGTCTTATTCCGATTAATCAGAGTATGCAGGGTAGGAATTATAAGTTTGAGGTGGAAGTGTTAACAGAGTATAATGGGCAGGAGTATCGTGTACAGTATGGATATGAGTTCGCATGGCAGTGCAATGAGGATGATGTACCTGAGATTGTTCAGGAGTATCTTAAAAATCAAATTGGATGAGAAAGGACAGAAATATACCCAGCTCATTAATAGAACGCAAGAATCATCATTGTATAAAAAGTTCTGAGACGGGAAGATGCTCATCAAAGATTAAAGTTGAGGCATCTGAACTTGTTATAAACAAGCTCAGAGCGTATGATGAGCTGTACTATGCAGATATTATTAAGAAACTCAATGGTATGAGAATATATATGGAAAACAATCTGGATGCAAAGAGTTTTTATCAGCCAGACCCGATTATTCGAAAAGGTTTTGAAAATGAGATGATAAATGCTGATAATCTGCCACGAGTTATTTTTAATTTAAAAAGCAGAATCCAGATAAATTTGAATTGTTGAAAGATGTGTATTTTCAGTTATTTCCAGACATTGAGGATGTTATTGTAAAGAATTTCAAAATTAACGCGGCGGAAAGCGACCAGTTTCCTGATGATGCACCATTTATATTTACTAATTTCATCTATGTGTTGTTTGTTAAGGATAAAAATTTGGCTAACCCAATTAATTTTTCAATGATGTCAGATGGAGCAAAGAGAGTATTTATGATACTGACCAAGATAATTGTATCTAGCGTAAGCAATATCTCATTGATAGCGATCGAAGAACCTGAGAACTCGGTTCATCCCGGACTATTTCAGGCATATATACAAATTATAAGCCAGTTGCTAGATGACTGTAAGGTTATTATTACAAGTCATTCGCCGTATATTATCAGTTATTTAAATCCTTCTTGGATTCATGTTGGTATGAATAGGAAAGCTGGAGTAGCAGAGTTCTTTGCATTTAAGAAGTCGGGTCAGAAACAGTTAGAGAATGATGCAGCTAGTTTTAATATGAGTATGGGGGACTATCTGTTCTCAATGCTTGCAGATTCAGAAAGTAATATAAGCGATTATTTGGAGTGTGATGCCAATGAGAGTAAATGCCTTGTGCTTTTTGTAGAGGGGGATACTGAGGTTGAATTTTATAAGCAGATAATTGCAAATGCCAGAAAATTACATCCTGTGGGAATGTTTGATACAAATATTGAATATAGAAACGTCAGAGGTGTAGGTGGTTTTAAAAGTATTGCTCTCAGAAAATTTATAAAAAAGAGATTAAACCGAAATACGAGGATGATTGCGAATTTACAATTGTATTATGCAGTGACACTGATGTATTTGATTTTGCTTCTAAGCCACCGATAAAGTGGGAAGAGGTAAAGAAAGAACTTATGGATAATGGAGCTTCCAAAATTATTCATGTACAAAACAAAGCGGTCGATTGAAGACTGGTTTTTATACGACATAGAAGGAATTTTTAGGATTCTTGAGGTTGAGTAAAAATACGAAAGTATCTGGGAAGAATGGATATGAAAAGCTTCAACATTTGTACAAGCAGGCTAATAAAGTTTATTATAAAGGAATACAGATTAATGGGGATGATAAGACGTTTGGATATCGAAAAAGATAGCAAATGCAGTGAAAGAACAGCTGAATCCATTATATAAGGCTCTTGGAGTAGATAAAAATTAAATAATACTTGGTATGTAAGAGCATTGCTCTTTACATAGAAAAAGCCAGAGATTAACTCTGACTAATTCCCTTGCCAAAGAAGGTCTTTGGACTTATTTTTCTCGCAAACTAATAATATCAAAGAAAGCCTTCTTCTGCAAGGAGATTTTGCAAAGGAGGTATTGTGATATGGCAGTACATCATGGCGGTAAAGTTGGTAGTGCAGCTAAGAAATTAGCCAGCAAGTTAACCAGCAAGAGTACTAAAAGTAAAGCTGGAAAGACATTGGCTAATCACAAGGCGAAGTACCATTGATTTGAGTAGCTGAGAATCACAGACCTGAGCATGTCTTAAAAAGGGCTCCATTTTTGTATATTCTTTAAGTTTCTTGAAAATAAAGAAACAAGTAAGCATGTTTCTGTGGTTAATACCAACAAATATGTAGTATCTGGAGCGGTCAAAGGGATATTGCTATATTGCAATATATGTTGACGATTTTGAGAAACTTTGGAAGATGAATACTGATAGAGATGTTGATTTATGTGCTATGCCAATTGCACCAATGATAAATTTGGTTAAAAATATGGGAAATTTTAAGAATACCAAATAATCTGGGATATGTCATTAAAGCGGAACGAAGCTTAAAATTAGAAGAGTTGTTTAAGTAAGAGAAACGGAGGAAGATAAATGGCAGTAGAAAAAAAAAGTCGATGAGTATGTCGGAGTTACAGGATTTGATTGCTTATTATAAAGACCATTTGACAGAAGAATACATTCAGGTTGATATTATGTTTGCTAAGAAAGAAACAAGTTCAGAGCATTTGTACAAAACATGGATGCTGTTGTGTCGTAATGAGGATATCGAAGAGATGTTGAAAGAAACATTAGCAAATATGATAGAGATAACACAAGAAAGAACCATAGACAAGTATGATTTGGAGTTATCTACAGATGATACCGTTCAGGTGATTGAGGAAGAAAAAAAGTAATAAATTATCTGCAGTTAACGGAATCTATTACGGTAGAATATACAGATGATAATACTATCAATGAAAATACGGATTACAATAAGTTGGATTTTGTTGTGGTGAAGATTAGTGACAATAGTAAGGAGAGACCGAAACCGGCAATAACTGTGTTGAAAAAAGCATTTAAAATTACCAGCTAAATTCAAAGGGACCAAAAGGTTTGTTTTTAACGGAAGGGAAGCAGCAGCGTTTGATAAACCATTATTGGTTATTGGTTCTAATGTAGAAGCGTTTAATGTTGCGGGATATTTTTACATTACAAACAGGGGCAACTTCAATACAATGCTTAACTTTAAAGATGTGTATTATAAAATTGTTGATGATAATGCTGAGCAAATAAAAGCAGGCGGAGTTGTTTGATAAGGCGGATGATTTTATTGCTGATTGCCGTAATAATGGACGATATGTTACTAGATTAACAAAAAAGCTATCTTGGCAGAGAGTTTTAAAAACGTTAGGGATAATAAGAATAAGCTGCAGGACATTAAAAAGGATTACAAACTTAATTTAGAATTTACGAATGATGGTAAAATTGTTTACAATAAAGAACATGTAAATGAAATTCTGAATTTGCTTTTTAGAACATTATGTTACTAGTGCTCTTACGGATAAGAGAATGTTAGCAAAGGCAATAGAAAAATATGAATAGGTGATAAATATGTTTAATAAAATGATGCTATTTGTATCCTCATATATACCATTGTATATGTTGCTGATACTAAAAATATATTTTGAAAGAACTACTGAAGGTGGTCGCTTTGTAAATATAATTCAAAAAAATTAAGGTGGCAACATGGTTTGATGAAATTAATGATTGGGCGGTTTGTGTACTTACTTTCACGATTGTGATATCGGTATCATATTTGTGGAAGATGCTAGGAAAGGGGACAAGTACGAAAAAGTATTTGATTACAGAAGTGTCTGATGAAACAGGCAATTATTATTTTAATTATATTTCTATATATTTGCTGTCATGCATGGGACTGACTCTGAACAGTATAGTGGATTGCTTTGTGTTTCTGTTTGTAATGATTATTGTAGGCTACATTTATATAAGCAATAATATGATGTATATGAATCCTGTAGCCAATATTATGGGGTATAAAGTATACAATTGTATACTTGATTCAGTGAATACAAGTGATAATAATATCTCAAGTATTGTGGTTGCTCCGAAAACTATTGTTGTAAAAAAAAAAAGGTGAAACTATTTATGCTAGCGGTAAACAAGGATTTATATATGTGAAGAGGAAGAAAAAGTATAGTTAAGATAATTGTAGAAGGTGGAGATAGAGTCGTTGACGAAAGAAAAGATTATAGAGCTAGGAATTAATCACAAAAAAAGCACAAGATTTTTCCATATTTGGCTGAGATTATGCCAAAATAATTTGATATTACTGGATTTAGAGCAAATATGTGACTTATTGTCAGTAAGATATTTTAAGATTTTACAAGAACCTTTTTATATGAAGAAAACTTGACTTTCAAATCTTACTGATGTAATATTTAAACATAAATAAAGGCGTAGAAATTGTTTTGATTTTAAATCTTACAAATGTAATAAATAAAACGCATTAGAAAAGAAAAAGTGCCATTTGAAATAAAAGATAAAGCAACAGCTGAATACCGGATATGCAGTTCATCAAGATGGCATTGTATTGGCAGGAAAGACAGGAACAGCAGAAATAAGGAATTGATTAATTTTGGTATTGGCAGATGATGTAAAAAAGAGGAGAAAGCGGATATGTTGTTAAAAAGGGCAGCCTGGTTCTGGAAACGTGGTTTAGTAGTAATTAGTTTGGTAATGCTGTTTGGCATTGGGGGTGTAGTGATACATTTCCAGAAGAAACTGCAATTGGGGGAAACAGAAAATAATGCTCAGACTGTACAGGGAAGAATCTCAGAAGTTTCCAGAAGAAATTATAAGTATTTGTACAAATCTTTACGAAAAAAGCTGCAGAGGAAAATAAGTTATCTGATTTGGAAACAATTCGCAGTATTGTAAATTATTTTGGAGAAAATGGCTATCCGGCAGTTGACAGCAAAAAACCAGATTAATATGACGGAACCAGAGCAGGTGGTTCAATTCTGCGAATTGGTGGATGCAAAGGGAGAGGCAGAAATTACGATTATTGAGGTCGACTATTTGTCAGGCTTTGTAAGGTATGATTTGCATACAATAGATGGAAAGGTTGATGTGAATAGAAGCTATTACAAATATGAAAATGGAAAAATACAAAGAAATACGACAGAAAGTTATCAGGCAAAGTATTGGAATTACACAAAAGAAGGATACTTGATGTTTTCTGGAGCATGGCATTCGGAAGACTCATATGTTCTTACGTTAAGCGAAGTAGAGGAACATGTTGCATTGCGTGTACAACCTTTGGATAAAGACATGCAGAGAGTTGACACGGAAATATCTTCTGCCAATCAGCTTTGAAAAGAATAATATGTTTATTGTCGATTGGAGTGAGGATGATTTTGGCGAATTGGATTTTTTATGATATGTATGATATTTTCTATCAAATAGAGCATGGGGAGGATGTTTCTTATGCCGAGAATGACAATTTAGGAGCTGGAACGGTTTACCGCATTCCAAAGGAAGAATTTGAGAGCGTTATTATGACATATTTTAATATTGATAGTGAAACGTTACAATCAAAAACGGTCTATCACGCAGAAGATTCGACTTATGAATATAAACCGAGAGGGTTTGAAGAAGCGGAGTATCCAGAATATCCATATTCAGAAGTAATCGAATTCATAAACAACGAGGATGGTACAATTACACTTGTAGCGAATGTGGTATTTCCATATTCAGGTAATTCCAGGGTATATGTTCACGAGGTTGTGGTGCGACCGTTAGAGAATGGTGGGGTACAATATGTATCCAATAAAATCATATCTCAAGGAGACAATAGTGAAAAAACTTGGTATACTCCGCGTTTAACGGGAAAAAGAGTGGGAAGAACTATATGGAGATTTCAATGAAAATTAAGAAAAATAGAGATATTTCCGAATGGCAATTTTGTTGTGTATATTGAAAAGCCAGGCGTGAAGAATGAGAGCGTACTTGCATGTTATGAAATTGAATGGCTGGATGCTGGTGCACTGATTGCGCTGATTGGTTAAGAACAACCTGCGACATGAACATTCTACCATTTAGGGTATTGTCAGAATGTTCATGTTGGATAGTATAGACATGGATATTTCAGCAGCATTGCTTCCGGTGGCATCTCCATTGGCTTTAATATTTGTAGCAAAAAAGATATGTGTTATTTTCTGTTTCAACAAAGCCAATAAACCATCCATTTACATTTTGTCCATCTACACGACCGGTTCCGGTCTTTCCGTAGATTGTCCCGGTATCGGAAGAGAAAAGGTGGATGGAGGTCTTTTTAAGACATGGATGTTCTCAGGAGAAAAATTAAAATGATTGTTATATAGCTTTGTCAAAAGCTCAACCTGCTCTATTGGAGAAATTTTCAGAGAAGATTCCAGCCAATAAGTGGAGAAAGCGCCGCTCATATTTTCGTTTCCATACTTGATTTCTTTAATATAGTTTAAAAAGGGTATCGGCTCCAAGCTGTTCGTCTATGGATTGGAAATACCAGTTGACGGAAGCAGGCATGGCTGATTGTAAGGTCTGGTCGGAATTCCATGCTTCGAATGGATAATTTTCGCCGTCCCATGCGATAAAAAGAATCATCTGGGGTGATGATACCTTCTTCCAATCCAAACAAGGCATCGTATATTTTGTAGGTGGAGTTTGGAGAGATTCGTAAAGTAGCGCGTTCCTTGTTGTAAATACTCCATATATCTTTTTTTGAATCGTATAAAACAAAGCAGCCTTCATATTTCCCAAAATATGCAGAAAGATTTATATAGGAAAATATTATTTTTTGAGGAGAAGTCCCATTGGTAGTGACTTTCATCAGTTGCATATGTAGAAACAAAAGGAGAAAGTCCCAAAAAGAAGAGTAGCAGTCAGGATAAATGCAATTACACCATTTCGTTTTTTCCGAAACGTCGGTTTTTCATAAGCAGCAATATTGATAATGCGGCGTTTCAGTTGCTTCATATTTCCACTAATTCCGGCGGCAAACGGAAATGGAGTAAGTGATATTTTCTCCGCAAAATTGATTAGCGTATTGCCATAGTTTTCGTAATCCTTCTTGTCAAGCATTTTCAAAACGGAAGTGTCACAGGCAACCTCTCTGTCATTACGCATTTCTTTCAGTGCATACCAGACAAGAGGATTGAACCAATATATTACCCCGGCAAGATTCATCAGATAACTGGCAACAGCATCTTTGTGCTTATAGTGCTGTAGTTCATGCAACAGCATATACCGCATATCTGTTTCATTATAATCAGATATTAGGTGAATTGGGCAAATAAATGCATGGTTTCAAAAGTCCTACAATAATAGGGGATTTTAAGAATGCGGTACTATAGATAGAAATTTTTTTTTGAGATTTCTACTTCATCCAAGCAGCGATAGTACAATTTGCGGACTTTCGGGTTTTGAAGAGGAAGTGCCGATTCCTGCAAGGAGCGTAGATGGAACAGGGATTTTATTATCAGTATAATCATTGCAATTATACCGACAATCCAAATACAAAAAAAATATGTATCCAGCCCTGGATGGAATTACACTACTTACTGAAAGCGCAAAGTTATTCATCCAATTTTCGTTTTCGGTTAGATTTGCACCTGTAGTTTCGCCCATCATGGTAGCAGTATTAGAAGCAGGAGAATTTTTCAAACTGTTCAGATAAGATATCATCTGGGGTAAACGAATGAAACGGAACGGTATAAAAGGAACTACCAACAATCCAAGTAGCAGGAACCACAGATTATACTGCATCCGGCTGGAAAGGCTTTTTTTGAATATCCATTTAACTATCAAAAGGATTCCAATGATAGCGCTGATAAATATGTTGCATATTAAAAAGCGTATCATAAAATTAGCCACGTTAATTTCCTCCTTTTTTTTGACCTCTTGGAAAGAAGGGAACGGAGGGTGTCTATTTCTGTTTCAGATAGTTGGTCATTTTCCAGGTATGCAGACAGCATGGCAGTAATATCGCCATTGTAGTAACGATTTAGAAAAAGAATTACTTTTCTGACCGATGTATTCGCTTTCTTTAACTAATGGAGTATAAACAAATACGCGGCTTTGTTTTTCATAAGTAAGTGCGCCTTTGGTTACAAGACGTTTAATCAATGTTTGTATCGTTTTGGGACTCCAGCTTGTAGTCTGCAATAGCCTTTCTGTTATTTCGTTGGTGCTGATTGGGGCATGTTTCCATACAATTTTCATTACTTCAAATTCAGCTTCGGAAATCTGTGGCAAATTACTCATTCAAATATCTCCTTAAATCTTACAAAATGTAATAAAAATATTATAGGCTTTTATTGTTTTTTTGTCAATTTTAGAAAAAGATTGGGTTAAAAAAAAGTAACCGGTTTAACTTCTAAAACACAGATAGATATGCCTCAAATACGAAAATGAAGCTCAATATTGTCTTTTGAGCATATGTAAGATATAATCAAAAACAAATCACAGGAGGTATTACAATGGAAATACGGGTGCTTCGCTATTTTCTTGCTGTTGCGCGTGAGGAAGGAATCAATCGTGCAGCAGAAGTTTTACATATTACACAGCCGACGTTAAGCCGGCAGCTATCGCAGTTGGAGGATGAAGTTGGCGTAAAATTGTTTCACAGAGGTGCGAAAAAATTACGCTAACAAATGAGGGAATATTGCTGCGGCGACGGGCAGAAGAAATTTTGTCGTTGGTTGATAGAACAGAACGAGAATTGATGGAACAGGACGAACTTGTAGAGGGCAGAATTGTGATTGGCGGCGGAGAATTGGCGGCTATGCAGGTGCTGCCGGAAATAATTGAGAGCTTTCGGGAGAAGTATCCGCTTGTCACCTTTGACATTTTTTACGGGAAATGCCGATTTGGTAAAGGAGCAGATGGAAAAAGGATTGATTGATATTGGCGTATTGTTGGAGCCGATTGATATAGAAAAGTTTGAGTTTATCCGCTTGCAGGGAAAAAGAACGGTGGGTTGTTTTGATGCGGCCGGATGATACGCTTGTCGGGAAAAAGAATCTGTGTGCGCAAAAGATTTGGAGAATAAGCCGCTGATTCTTCCGCGACGGACAAATGTGAAGAACGAATTATCAAACTGGTTTGGAGATTCGTTTCAGGAGCAGCAGGTTCTTTTTACCAGTAATTTAACTACAAACAGCGCGCTAATGGTTCAGAGAGGTTTGGCATATTCTATTGTGATTGAAGGGGCCATACCCTTTTGGGAATAAGGAAAAAATCGCCTATCGGCCGCTATGCCCGGTACTTACAGCGAACAGCGTATTGGCGTGGAAAAAACAGCAGCCGTTCAGTTTGGCGTCGACGAAATTCATAGAATACATGAAATACCTTTTAGGCATAACCTGACCATTGAAACTAAGTATTTGCTATGATTATATCGCTCAGATTATAATGCAGGTGTAGAAAAAAGTGTAAAACACTTTCTTTTTGCACCTGCTTTTTTCGCAAAAAGTGATGAGAATGCTATGTAGGCAGAGGCATTCGAAAACGTCGCAATAGTTGGAAAAATAAAAATTTAAAATGGAGGAAAGAACAATGAAAAAATTAGCAGTATTTTTACTTACTTTTTTAATGGCTGCATCGCTTGCAGCCTGTGCAGGAAACAGTGAATCAACTGAAACAAGTACCACTGGCGTAGAAAGCCATGTGCCCGAGGACGCATCTGCACCGGGAAGCGTTGAGGACACATCCGAAACGGAAAACAGCAAGGCAGAAGTGGAGCCGGAAAGCGACTCTGCGCAGCCTGATGAAACGGAAGAAACAGAACCTGCACCTGAAACGGATACCGGGGCAGAAGGAACAAAGGTACTGGTAGCCTATTTCTCTGCAACCAATACAACCGAAGGTGTAGCAGAACAGATTGCAAATGGTCTGAATGCGGACCTTTATGAAATTGTTCCGGCGGAACCTTATACGGATGCGGATCTGAATTATAACGATAACAACAGCCGCAGTACACTTGAAATGAATGATCCGTCCGCCAGGCCGGCTATCTCCAGTTCTGTGGAGAACATGGAACAGTACGACATTGTGTTTATTGGCTATCCGATTTGGTGGGGAGAGGCGCCGAGAATTGTCAGCACGTTTGTAGAGAGCTATGATTTCTCCGGCAAGACCATTGTTCCCTTCTGTACTTCCGGCGGCAGCGGTATTGGTTCCAGTGCTTCCAATTTGGAGCAGCTTACCAGCGGAGCAACCTGGCTTGATGGACAGCGGTTAAATGGCAGTGATTCCCAAGAGACGGTTATGGAATGGGTAAGCAGTCTTTGGACTAAACCTTGGAGAATAGCCGGATAAAATATTCTGGAAAATAAAGCTATGAAAGGACAAATGACGCATGAAACCAAAAAATAAAAATAGGAATTGATTTTCTGATGACAGTGCTTCTGCTTTGCCTGATGACATATCAAATCACCGGGCAGGAGCTTCATGAGTGGTTTGGTGCCGGAATGTTGATACTGTTTATCGTGCATAACGTCTTAAATATTCGGTGGTATGGCAATTTGTTTAAAAGGAAACTATAAGCTGCTGCGTATTGTACAGACACTTGTAAACGTCAGTGTACTCATTTGTATGTTTTGCCTTGGATACAGCGGAATTGTCCTGTCCCGCTATGTATTTGCGCCGCTTTCCATTCATGGACCGATGGCGACTGCAAGAAGTATGCATCTGGCAGCCTCGTATTGGGGATTTGTGATGATGAGCATTCATTTAGGAATGCACTGGGGAAGGATGGCAGGATTGTTCCGCAGAGTTTTAAGAGGCAGAAAGAAATTGCAGGATGGATTCGTATGGGGATTGCGTTTGACAGCAGTTGCGATTGCCGGATATGGTTTGACCTGCTTTATAAAAAAGGACATCGTTTCTTATATGTTTCTAAAAAAATCAGTTCGTGTTTTTGGATTATGAACAAAGCGCGTTGTCCGCATGGATTGAAAATATTGTGATGATGGGATTTTGGATTTTTGCCGGTTACTACACAATCAAAGGAATCGGAAAGATTTCTGCCTCATCTAACAGAAAAGGAGGGAACTTATGAAGAAATTTCATGCCATTTTAATGGCGGCAATAATGCTTTTGATGCTGTGTGCATGCGGCGGCGAAACCACAGAACCGGATACGGAGAGTTCAACAGATAACCATTCGGAAAAAAACAACGACAGCAAACGAAAAGGAAATGAATGAAAAGGAAACAAACGAAAAGGAAATAAATAATATGGAAACAAATTTACCAGAAGATTTTGTTCTGATTTCGGGAGGAACATTTCAAATGGGCAGTCCGGAAGATGAGGCATGGCGCGTGGAAGATGAAACGTTACATACGGTAACAGTCAGCGATTTTTATATGAGTATCTATGAACTGACACAGGCAGAGTATCGGGAAGTGGTGGGAACAAATCCATCCAGCTTTTTGGGTGACAATTTGCCGGTAGAAAATATTTCCTGGCTGGATGCGGTTCGCTATTGCAATGCGAGAAGCGAAAAGGAAGGCTTAACGCCGGTATATACGATTGACAATCAAAATGTAACGTGGAACCGCAGTGCAAATGGATATCGGCTTCCAACGGAAGCGGAATGGGAATACGCCTGCCGTGCAGGAACGACAACGCCGTTCAATACCGAAAATTCCATCAGCGCTGAGGAAGCGAACTATTACGGGCATTACCCTTATGAAATTGAAAATAATTATTTCTCACAGGGAAATCTTGATACGCAGCCTGGAGAATATCGCCAGACGACCGTTGCAGTTGATAGCTTTTCTCCAAACCGGTGGGGACTTTACAATATGCATGGGAATGTCGGCGAATGGGTTTGGGATTACTATGGCGCTTATGGAACTGATGAACAGACTGACCCGACTGGTGCTGAAACAGGAACTCTGCGCGTATATCGCGGTGGAGGATGGAATGATTTTGCAAAAAAAATATGCGCAGTGCATATCGTGCAACACTTGCTGAGGAGAAGGGAAGCTTTAATATTGGAATTCGGCTTGTGCGAAATGCGGTGAATGGTGTAGGAAATGTTTCCAGTGCAGATACGAAAAGTACGACCGCCTCTGATGGTAAGATTTTAATTGCTTTCTTTACCTGGGGCGGTAATACAAAAAGAAATTGCGGAAGAAATACAGGCGCAGACAGGTGCGGATTTGTTTGAAATTACATTGGTAAATCCGTATTCAACAGATTATAACACCGTATTGGATGAGGCACAGCGGGACCAGAATGAACAGGCACGTCCAGAGCTTGCTACCCATATAGAAAATATGAACGAGTACGATACAATTCTCCTGGGTTATCCAAACTGGTGGGCATCCATTCCAATGCCGATTGCCTCTTTTCTGGAAGAATATGATTTTTCCGGAAAAACAATCATCCCATTTTGCTCTCATGGCGGCGGACGTTTTGGACAGAGTTTGACAGCGATTGCGAAGCTGGCGCCTGATTCCACAATGGGCGAAGCATTGTCTGTCCATTATTCCGGTGGCAGCAGTTTGCCGGAAGATATAACGGAATGGTTGGAAACAAATCAGATTCTGCCTGCGAATTAGTTCTGGGATAGAGGAAAAGGAAAAAGTATGAATCAGCAGACAAATCTATTTTCAAATAAAGACTTAAAAAATATGATTGTGCCGCTGTTCTTAGAACAATTGCTGGTTATGTTAGTAGGAATGGCGGATACATTGGTTGTCAGTTATGCGGGCGAAGCGGCGGTGTCCGGAGTTTCACTGGTAAATCAGTTTAACACGATTTTCATTTATTTGTTTACTGCGTTTGGCATCCGGCGGAGCGGTTGTAATCAGCCAGTATATTGGCAGGAAAAAGCGGCGGCTGCCGCCGGTGAAGCCGCAAGCCAATTGTTGTTGTTTTCTGTCATTTTTTCTGCAGGCGTTTCAGTGCTTGTTCTGATTGGAAATGAGGAAATGCTTCGCCTGATGTTTGGAAAGGTAGAAAATGATGTTATGCAAGCCTGTATGACTTATCTGCGAATTTCTGCCTATTCCTATCCGGCATTGGCGATTTATAATGCCGGTGCCGCTCTTTTTTCGCAGCATGGGAAAAACCAGTGTGACCATGTATTTGTCGGTAATTTCCAATATCATCAATGTTATTGGAAACCTGATTGGTGTGTTTGTACTGCATGCCGGAGTTGCTGGGGTTGCCTGGCCTTCTCTGATTGCCCGGACTTTTTCGGCTGTAGTCATTACAGTGCTTTGTTTTCATAAGAAAAACGATGTGTTCTATACCCGCAAATGGATAACTCAGTGGAATGGGGGAACTTATGCGTCATATTTTGAAAATTGCAATTCCAAACGGACTGGAAAATGGCGTGTTTCAGTTGGTGAAGGTAGCGTTGAGCAGTATCGTGGCGCTCTTTGGGACGTATCAGATAGCTGCAAATGGTGTGGCACAGAGTATCTGGTCTTTGGCTGCCCTCGCAGGTGTGGCAATGGGACCAGTGTTTATTACGGTTATTGGGCAGTGTATGGGAAATCGGGATGTGCAGGCAGCCGAAACTTATTTTAAAAATTGATAAAGCTTACGCTGCTGCTTTCATCTGCATGGAATTTTTTGATTTTCCTTTTAACGCCGTTGTTTCTGAAATTTTACGCGCTGGAGCCAGATACCAAGCGGCTTGTAATTCTGTTGGTCTTGATACACAATTTGTTCAATGCCATCGCATATCCTTTTTTCCGGTGCGCTCAGCAACGGACTGCGGGCAGCCGGTGATGTGAAGTTTACGATGTATGTTTCCGTTCTGTCCACGATAGCGGTAGCGCCTGCTGTTGTCCTGGTTGCTTGAGTTGTCCTCCAAATGGGTGTTATTGGAATTGCTGTCGCAATGGTTTGTGACTGGATACTCCGTGCAGTTATTTTTTTCTGGCGGCAGAAATCCGGGAAGTGGAAAGGATTTCAGGTGATATGACAACCTCGATTAAAAAGTGTTAGGGTTGAAAGAAAATGGACGAATCAGATACGCTGCATATTTTCTTTGATTTTCTGTATGTTTCGTATTATACTGTGTATCGCAAAAAAGGAGTATCAGAAAAAATGGAATCAGAGAACAAAAAGGAAAAAACAAAAACTGGATATGCTGCATGGAACAATCTGGAATAAAGTGCCGCTGTTTGCTTTGCCGGTTGCGGCAACAGCAATTTTGGAACAGTTGTTTAATGCGTCTGATGTGGCGATAGTAGGAAACTTTACTGGTGCGCAAAAAACTGCCGCGGTTGCAGCAGTTGGTGCAAACAGCCCGATTATTGGTTTGATTGTCAACCTGTTTATTGGCGTTGCGCTTGGTGCAAATGTAGTGATTGCAAATGCGATTGGGCGGAGCGACAGGGAAGCGGTGCAGAAAGCAGTACATACGTCTGTGACAGTGGCTTTGATTGGCGGCGTTATCGTTACAGTGCTTGGAGAATTGATTGCCGGTCCGCTGCTTGCGGCGCTGCATGTTCCCGATGATGTTTTTCCACTGGCATTATTATATCTTCGAATTTACCTTTTGGGGATGCCGGTCATTTTGTTGTATAACTTTGAAGCCGCGATTTTCCGAAGCGTCGGTGAAACAAAAGTACCGTTAATTGCTTTGGCAGTTTCCGGTGTGATTAATGTTATTTTGAACCTGTTTTTTTGTTGCAGTTCTTCATATGACGGTAAATGGCGTGGCAATTGCAACGGTAATATCAAATGCAATCAGTTCTGCCATATTGTATCGTAAATTGAGGACTTCCAGTCTGGATATCCGGGTGGAACCGGGCAAGCTTCGGATTGATGTTGTGAGCCTGAAACGAATTTTGCGGATTGGATTTCCGGCGGGAATTCAGAGCGCGGTATTTTCGGTTGCTAATATTGTGATTCAGTCTGCTATCAACAGCCTTGGTACAGTCGTAATGGCGGCTTCGAGTGCAGCATTTAATATTGAAATCATTACTTATGATATTTTAAATTCCTTCAGTCAGGCATGTACGACCTTTGTGGGACAGAATTATGGTGCAGGCGATTTGCGGCGGTGCAGAAAAACGCTTGCCCTTTGCCTTGTGGAAGGGGCGATTGTACTGGCAATTGCCATTACCTGCATCCTTTTCTTTGGAAAGTCGCTGCTTGCAATATTTAACAATGATGCAGAGGTCATATCGATTGGTTACATTCGGCTGATGCTGATTATGATTGCCCATTCGTTTAGTTTGCTGTATGAGGTTATGTCCGGGTATTTGCGGGGATTTGGAATTTCCCTTGTTCCGGCGATTCTTACAATGGCAGGCGTATGCGGTATTCGTATTTGCTGGATACAGTGGGTATTTCCATTGAACAGAACATTTCAGACGATTATGACGGTATATCCCATCAGCCTTGCGGCAACTGCGTTGTTGATGTTTTTTGCTGTGCTGTATTACCGTCCGTCCCGCAAATTTGCAAAAAGTGCAGACACAGGCATAAGCATATGGTTTGAAAAAAACATTTTAGATAAATAGGATTGACTTGGACTATACTCCAGGTTGTATAATCTATATTAGATGCTGGAGAGCAGCGCATTCATGTAAATAGAAAAATGAAAGAAATAAACAATTTGAAAGAAAGGATGAATGATATGCAAAACTTTATGTATTGTACCCCGACGAAATTGATTTTTGGTAAAAATGCGATTGAAAATCTGCCGGATGTGTTGGCGCCGCTTGGTAAAAAGGTGCTTTTTAACCTATGGCGGAGGCAGTATTAGGAAAATCGGATTGTATGACGAAGTGAAACGCCTGTTGGCAGATTTTGAAATTTTATGAATTGTCAGGAATTGAACCAAATCCAAAGTATAATCCAAGCGTGCTGGAGGGCGTGAAGATTTGTAAGGAACACGATATTGATGTAGTCCTGGCAGTTGGCGGCGGCAGCGTGTTGGACTGCTCGAAAGCCATTTGTGCCGGTGCAAAATACGATGGCGAGCCATGGGATTTGATTTCCTATAAGGTAAAAAGCACAGGCTGCCCTTCCGTTGGTGGACATTCTTACGCTGGCTGCGACCGGTTCAGAGTATGACCCTGGCTGTGTTATTTCCCGTACAGAAACAAATGACAAAATTGGTTATATGGATGCATTGTTGTATCCGGTAGCCTCTATTTTGGACCCGACCTATACGTTTTCTGTTTCCAAAAAGCAGACTGCAGCAGGCAGCGCAGATGCTATCAATCATATTATCGAGCAGTATTTCTGCGAAACGCATTCCACACTGACGGACGGTATGTGTGAAGCTGCCATCAAGAGCATTATCAAAAATGCAAAAAAAATTGCATTGGAGGAGCCGGATAATTATGACGCGAGAAGTGAGCTGATGGTAGACTGTTCTCTTGCCTGTAACAATATTCTTTCGATTGGCAACAGTCCATCCGGATGGCCTTGTCATGGAATGGAGCATGCCCTGAGCGGATATTATGACATTACGCATGGAGAGGGACTTGCGATTCTGACGCCGAGATGGATGGAGCATATTCTGAATGAAAAGACCATTGAACGTTTTGTAAGCTTTGGTGTCAATATTTTCGGAATTGATGCCGGTTTGCCGGAAGACGAGATTGCCAGAAAGACGATTGAAGCGACATATGATATGTTTGCTTCCTTCGGTATCCCAATGCATTTAAAAAGAGGTTGGCATTGATGAAACAAGGCTTTCCGAAATGGCGCATCATATAGCTGTCAATGAGGGATTGGAGCATGCGTGGGCGCCGCTTACCGAACAGGATATATTGGATATTCTGAAAAAATCTTTATAATAAAAATACAAATTAAGATACAAAAATGGGAGCAGCCGATTCGACTGCTCCTGTTTTTTAGCTGTGTTTATACAAACTTGCGATACTGTCACAATTTATTCATTTGCAAGATTTTCTTTTGAATTGATATGAAATTATTCCCAACGTTATAGGTTTTCCCTATATATCATAATTGAATTTACCGATTATACAAAAAAGATAAAATAATGTTACTATCTTTCTAAGCTGATAAATCCTATATAAATAATATGAAAAACAAAAATTAATTGTGTATTTATTGATAGAATTGATAGATTGGAGGAAAAACTATGGAAAGAGGTATCAGTACCCGGTGCTTGCATTTGGAAGAAGCAGAAGGCAAAACAGAGAATTACGGAGCGTTAAGTTATCCGATATATCAGACTGCAACATATGCGCATCCGGGGGCAGGGAAAAGTACAGGTTATGATTATAGCAGACTGCAAAATCCAACCAGGGAGCATCTTGAAAAAATAGTTGCCGGTCTGGAAGGCGGAAGCGAGGCATTTGCACTCTCTACAGGAATGGCGGCAATCACACTTCTCATGGAAGTGTTTCAGCCGGGGACCACATCATAGCGGAAGCAGATTTATATGGCGGAAGTATCCGGTTATTTGAGAATGTATCAAAAAGAACCGTTATGAATTCACATATCTGAACTGCGCGCAAGACGATATTGAATGTCATATCAAAGAAAATACCAAAGCGATTTATATTGAAACACCAACCAATCCGATGATGAACGTATCGGATATCGAGAAAATTGCGGGTATTGCCAGGAAGCATAACTGTCTTTTGATTGTAGATAATACATTTTTATCCCCATATTTTCAGAATCCATTAAAGGTTGGAGCGGATGTTGTGATTCATAGCGGAACCAAATTTTTAGGCGGTCATAATGACACGCTTGCAGGTTTCCTTGTAACAAACAGGGAAGAAATAGCGGAAAAACTGCGGTTTCTCATCAAAACAACAGGAGCGGGACTGGCGCCGTTTGGACAGTTGGCTGATTCTTAGAGGAATAAAAACACTGGGAATTCGTATGGAGAAATCGCAGAAAAATGCAATTCAGATTGCAAATTGGCTGAAAAAACAAAAAAAATTGTAACCGATGTTTTTTATCCGGGACTTCCGGAGCATCCGGGATATGAGGTAATCAGAAAGCAGGCAAGAGGCTTCGGTTCTATGATTACATTTAATGTAGACACAGAAGAACATGCACTGGAAATACTGGAACATGTCAGGCTGATAAAATTTGCGGAAAGCCTGGGCGGAGTAGAAACGCTTATAACGTATCCGACGACGCAGACACATGCAGACGTGCCGGAAGAAGTACGTCTTAAAAATGGGATTACACCATGTACATTGCGGTTATCAGTTGGAATTGAAGATTGTGAGGACTTGCTGAATGAACTTGCTGTGGTTTTTCAAAAATTATAGATAGTTTATCAATATAATCATCTATCTTCCAATAAATTTTAGAAAGGATAGTTGCAGGATATGGCTGAAAAAAATTTGAATTTTGATGAAGTAATAGAAAGACGAGGGACAGACTGCCTGAAATACGATTTTGCAGTCAGAAGGGGAATGCCGGAGGATGTGCTTCCGCTTTGGGTAGCTGATATGGATTTTAAAACTTCTTCCTATGTGGAGGACGCAATTATAGAAAGAACGAAACATGGAATATTCGGTTATAGTGAAGTCCAAGGGGAATACTTTGAGGCGGTTGCCGGATGGATGAAAAAGACACCACAACTGGGATGTGGATGAAAAATGGCTGATTAAGACGCCGGGAGTGGTGTTTGCGCTGGCAATGGCAGTAAAAGCATATACGGATATTGGCGACTCTGTTTTGATTCAACAGCCGGTTTATTATCCTTTTTCGGAAGTAATTGAGGATAATGGCAGAGTCGTAGTAAGCAATGATTTATTTATTGGTGACGACAACCGATACCATATCGATTTTGTGGATTTTGAGAAAAAAATAGCAGAGAATCATCATATCCGGCTTTTTTGTTTTGCAATCCGCACAATCCGTCCGGCAGAGTGTTTACGGAAGAAGAACTGACTCGGCTTGGTGATATTTGTTTAAAATATGGAGTTATAGTCGTGAGCGATGAAATCCACAATGATTTTGTATTCAAAGGAAACCATAAGGCTTTTGCATCGGTAAAAAAGGAATATGAGGATATTTCTGTTATATGCACATCTCCAAGTAAAACGTTCAATCTTGCCAGTATGCTGATTTCCAATATTTTCATTCCAAACAGACAGCTAAAGGCAAGGTTTCGGAAACAGGTGGACGCGGCGGGAATCAGCCAGTTGAATGTTTTGGGACTGACAGCAACGCAGGCGGCGTATACAAAAGGTGAAGAATGGTATCAGGCGATGCATGCATATGTGAAGGAAAATATCGCATATGTCAAACAATATGTGGCGGAACATCTGCCGGGCGTAACGGTGATAGATGGCGAAGGCACCTATCTTGTCTGGCTTGATTGATTTCAGAGCGACAGGAATTGATGCGGATGAACTTGACAGGCGGATTATCTATGATGCGAAGCTCTGGCTTGACAGCGGAAAAATTTTTGGTCATACAGGGCGCGGATTCCAGCGAATCAATGTCGCGGCGCCGCGGAAAGTCATAACAGAATGTTTCGATAGAATAAAACTGGTAATAGAGAAAAAAATAGAAAGTGAAGCAGGTGGAATTTTGACGATTTTACAATTGAAATATGTAATTGTTATAGCCGGTTCAGTATCGATGAGAGAGGCAGCGAGTAAATTATATGTATCACAGCCGGCTCTTTCGGCTACGATTCGGGAATTAGAAGAAGAATTGAATATTAAGATATTCGAACGGAATAACAAGGGAATTTCACTTACGGACGAAGGAATGGAATTTCTGTCTTATGCAAAACAGGCGGTGAGCCAATATGAATTGATTGAGAACCGCTATATGGAAAAAGGACAGGGATAAAAGGCATTTTTCAGTATCCATGCAGCATTATGTATTTGCTGTTCATGCATTTGTAAATACCATTCGCGCATGTGATGCAAATAAATATATGTATGCTGTTCATGAAACGAGAACAGATGAAGTGCTTTCAAATGTCAGAGATTTGAAAAGTGAAATCGGTGTAATTGCATATTCAAAAAAGTAATGAAAACATAATGAAGAAATTGTTTCGGGAATACCGGCTGGAGTTTTATCCGCTCATGATACGGGAGACTTTTGCTTATGTATGGAAAAAAGCATCCATTGGCAGATAAGCAGGAGATTTCGCTGGAAGAACTGAAGGAATATCCATGCGTAAGCTTTGACCAAAGCAGCGAAAATGAGTTTTATTTATCAGAAGAAGCGCTGGGCAATTATGATTTTGAGAAGTTGATTAAGTCAAATGACAGAGCGACTTCTGCAGAGATTATGGCAGAGTTAAATGGCTATTCGATTGGAACGGGCATTATGACGGATAGTGTTACATTAAAAGATGAGTTTGTTGCCATAAAAATGAAGGAAGAAGACCCGCTTACAATTGGTTATATCATCAGAAAAAAATCATAAACGGAGTGATATTGCTGAAATCTATATAAGAGAACTGGAAAAATACAGGGAATTAAATATTTGCGATAAATAGAAGTTATCACGGGCGATAAATTCTATCAAATTTTCAATAAGGAAATAATATGGTAGTATAAATGCAATCTAGTTAAGGAGAAAAATTATCAATTATAAGGAGGAAATGATATGAGCGATATTAAAGAAAAATGCATTGGAGTTAATTGGCGGAACGCCGATTTTGAAACTGAACGGTTATTCGAAAAAAGAGAGAGATTACAGAAGCTACGGTACTTGCAAAATTAGAGTATTTGAATCCTGCGGGTTCTGTCAAAGACCGTATAGCATTAGCAATGATCGAAGATGCGGAAGAAAAAGGCATTTTAAAGCCGGGAGCTACAATTATTGAGCCGACAAGCGGAAACACCGGAATCGGGCTTGGCAGCAGTTGCAGCGGCAAAAGGATACAGAGCGATTTTAACACTGCCGGATACCATGAGTGTGGAAAGAAGAAATTTGCTGAAAGCATATGGCGCTGAACTTGTACTTACAGAAGGAGCAAAGGGAATGAAAGGCGCGATTGCGAAAGCGGAGGAATTAAATCAGGAGATTGATGGCTCTGTTATTCTAGGACAGTTCGTAAATCCTGCCAATCCAAAGATTCACAGGGAAACAACGGGACCGGAAATCTGGAAACAGACAGATGGCAAGGTAGATATATTTGTTGCAGGAGTTGGTACAGGAGGAACAATTACCGGTGTTGGAGAATATTTGAAAGAACAGAATCCAAATGTGAAAGTAGTTGCGGTAGAACCGGCTTCAAGTGCTGTGCTTTCCACCGGAAAGCCTGGCGCGCATAAGATTCAGGAATTGGCGCCGGATTTGTTCCTGACGTTCTGAATACAAAGGTGTACGACGAGATAATTCCAATTGAAAATGAAGATGCTTTTGCAGAGGGAAAAGCATTTGCAGTATCGGAAGGTATCTTAGTTGGTATTTCATCCGGTGCAGCGCTTAAAGCCGCTGAAATACTTGCAAAAAAGACCGGAAAACAAGGGTAAAACGATTGTTGTGCTGCTTCCGGATTCCGGAGACCGTTATTTATCTACGCCATTGTTTAACTCATAAGCTCTGTCCCGAAGGAATCTGCAGATATACAGATGTTTAAAGGGAGCGTTCAGGAGGTGGCGATTTGATTGATAAATCAGATAAAAAACCCAAACAGAGGAACTATATTTAGAAAAAAATAAGAAGTCTTGTCAAAGATATAAGGTATGGAAACATAACTTTGATTATACAGGATGGAAAAAGTAATACAAATAGAAAAAAACGGAAAAGTTTCGATTCAAGAACTGACTGGAAAGACCAGAGGTTTTGCAATAACAAGATTTAACGCAAAATCTCTGGTTTTATTTTTTTGATACCGTAGCCGCTGGAATGGCATAGGTTTGCAAAGCTGAAGTTGATGGTTCAAGTCCATCCGGTATCGTTTCCAACAAAGAATTGTTGTGTAAGCAGGAAAAGAGAGAAGGTGTCGCATGAGTCATACATACAAAGATTTACAGAATTCACATCCTTGTTTTGGCGGGCAGAAAAACAATGCGGGAAGAATTCATTTGCCAGTGAGTCCCGGATGTAATATAGCCTGTAGATTTTGTGACAGGGCCATCAATGATGTGGAAGAAAGACCTGGTGTTACATCCAGACTTGTAAAGCCTGAAGAATGTGAGCAAATATTAAAAAAGCATTGGATATTTGCCCGGATATTAAAGTTGTGGGCATCGCCGGACCGGGAGATACACTGGCATCAGATAATGCGTTGGAAACCTTCAAAATTGTGAAAGAAAAAAGTTTCCGCATCTGATTAAATGTATGAGTACAAACGGATTACTTTTGAACGAAAAAGCAGAGGAAGTTCTCCGGGTGGGAATTGACTCGCTTACGGTTACGGTAAATGCGGTAGACCCGGTTATTGAGAATAAATTAAATGCATATATCATTTACCATGGCAAAAAAATAGAAGGCGTGGAAGGCGCAAAAATTTTGATTCAAAATCAGTTGGAAGGAATTAGAAAAGTTGCGGCAGCAGGCATAACGGTAAAGGTAAATACAGTGCTGGTTCCGGAGATAAACGGGGAGCATATTGAGGAGATTGCAAAAACAGTTCGGGAGGCAGGAGCAAGTATTTACAATATCATTCCATTAATTCCACAGCATGAACTGAAAAATTGCAGAGCTCCGGTATGTGCAGAGATTGATTCTGCCAGAACAAGGGCATCCAAGTACATAGATGTATTCAGACACTGTCAGCATTGCAGAGCGGATGCAGCAGGAGTTCCGGGGAAGTCAGAATTTGGTGATAGGATTTATCAGAAACGATTACGGGTGAAGGAGACGTTTTCCCATGGATAAAGAGAAATATTTAATTGGCAGTAGCTTCCAGTGATGGCATTGTAGTAAATAATCATTTTGGAAAGGCGGGAACTTTCTATATATATGAAGCGGATGAGGCTGAGAATATTCATCTTGTTGAAAAAAGAACTGTTACCCCTGTATGCAGCTGGGGAAATCATGATGATGAAAAACTGAGGGAAAATCTGCGGATTTTAAATGATTGCAGCTACTTGCTGGTTAGCAGAATCGGAAATGGCGCAGCCAATATAGCGGAAAGTTTTGGAATAGAAAGCTATGAAATTCCAGGAGAAATAAAGAAATCTTTAAACCAACTTATAAAGTATAGAAAAGTAAAAAATTTATTTGGATAGAAAGGATAGAAAAATGGGCGAAATAAGGCAGATTGCAATTTATGGAAAAAGGCGGAATTGGAAAATCTACAACAACGCAGAATCTTACAGCAGGTTTAGTTGAGCATGGGAAGAAAGTAATGGTGGTCGGATGTGACCCGAAAGCGGATTCTACAAGACTTCTTCTTGGTGGTCTGGCACAGAAAACCGTTCTTGATACAATTCGTGAGGAGGGCGAAGATATTGCGCTTGACCGTATTTTAAAAAGAAGGATACGGAGGAACAAGATGCGTGGAATCCGGAGGACCGGAGCCAGGTGTGGGATGTGCCGGACGTGGAATTATTACATCAATTAATATGCTTGAAAACCTTGGAGCATATACTGAGGATTTGGATTATGTTTTCTATGATGTATTAGGCGATGTTGTCTGCGGCGGATTTGCAATGCCGATTCGGGAAGGAAAGGCAAAGGAAATATATATCGTTGCCAGTGGTGAAATGATGGCTTTATATGCAGCGAACAATATTTCAAAAGGAATTCAGCGATATGCGAGGACAGGCGGAGTAAGGCTTGGAGGAATTATTTGTAATTCAAGAAATGTAGATAGAGAACTTGACCTTTTGCGGGCATTTGCAAAAAGAACTTGGAACAAAACTGCTTTACTTTGTACCAAGAGATAACATAGTACAGCATGCGGAAATCAACAAAAAAGACAGTTATCGAGTACAGACCGGATTCCAATCAGGCACAGGAGTACAGAAACCTCGCGCAGGCAGTCATTGAAAATACGGATTTTGTAATTCCTACACCAATGACGCAGGAGAGATTGGAAGAAATCCTTATGGAATACGGAATGATGGAACTTGCAGATGATTATAAGATTTAAGGAGAATCAGAATTATGGGAATTCGTAAGTCAATATCGGAACTTATAGGGAAAAACACCATTGTTAGAATTGGTAAATTATGAGAAAAAAAAAATTGCCTGAAAGCAAAAGTAGTCGTGAAATTGGAATACTTTAATCCAAATCAGAGCGTTAAAGACAGAATTGCACTTGCAATGATTGAAGATGCAGAAAAGAAGGGACTCTTAAAGCCGGGATATACGATTGTTGAAACAACCAGTGGAAATACAGGAATTGGTCTGGCGGCTATTGCGGCAGCCAAAGGATATCGGTTCAGAGTTTATGTTCAGGATAATGTAAGCGAAGAACGATTCAGAGTGATAAAAAGCTTTTGGAGGCGAAATAATAAAAATTATCCGAGGAACCGGCTATTGCAGACGTTCTTTCTGCTACAAATGGAGATTTTGTTGCAGCTATCGCAGCGCTTCGTGAAAAAAGGTTCTTTCAAAGGAAACAGATATTTATTTTGTAGACCAGGTTTCCAATCCGGCAAACCCTGCAATACATGCATCTACAACAGGACCGGAAATATGGGAAGATACAAAAGGAAATATTGACATTTTAGTTGCCAATGTAGGAACCGGCGGAACGGTATCGGGAACCGGTAAGTATTTAAAGAGTAAAAATCCGGATATTAAGATTGTGGCAATTCAACCCGGTAAAAATTCGCTTCCAAGCGAAGAAAATCCAGAGCCGGAAGAAATAACAGGCGTACACCCATTTGAGGGAGTCCCATTAGAAAGGGTACCGTCAACGATGGATTTGAACATTTATGATGAAAAGTATGAAGTGGAAACAATAGAGGCGTATCGGGCTGCAAGAGAAGTGGCAAAGACGGATGGTATTTTAATAGGCACATCCTCCGGCGCAGCAATTCATGCCGCGGCAGAACTTGCAAAACGACCGGAAAACAGTGGAAAGACAATTGTAGCGATATTACCGGACACCGGACTCAGATACCTTTCAACAAATTTATTTAATGAAGATTATCAGGGATAGGAGGAAAAGAATATGCCGATTAATTTATCAAATTCGAATCTCGCTACAAGAGAAAATCGTATTGGTTCAATCACTGGTTATGTTGGCACCTTAAAAGACCTTGCAACGCAAAGTGAGTGCGGAACGTTAAAAGGATGTTCGAGATGTTTTTCACAGTCCAGCACCTGTCTTTCTATGTGTGGGTTATCACAGCTGGCGGGCATTCGTGATGTTGCAATTATCCATCATGGACCTGCAGGATGTTCTGTAACAGGAGCCGGTTCTTATTATATGTCAAAGGTAATGGCAAAAAAGAGGGGCGTTACCAGCAGTACGGTTTATGTCGGTACAGATATGAATGAAAATGACACGATATTTGGTTCTACAGAAGCGCTTCGAAATTGTATTCTGGAGGTAAATAGAAGATACAAACCAAAAAGCTATTTTTTGTATCAAGTTCCTGTGCAACCGGAATCATCGGAGAAGACATTGACAGCGTTGTAGATGAGGTAAGAGAGGAAGTCGGTGTTCCAATTGCGGCAGTACATTGTGAAGGCTTTAAATCCAGAATCTGGGCAACGGGGTTTGATATTTCGGACCATGCGGTTCTTCAGGAAATTGTACAGCCGCCAAGAGAGGGAATAAAGACAAATAAAATCAATTTTAAAAATTTTTTTTGAAAGTGCCAGACCGGAAATAATTGAAATTTTTAAAAATTTTGATTTGGAACCTGTTTTTTTATATTGTAATTCAACCGTTGAAGAATTATCTCATTTGTCCGAGAGCATTGCAACGACATGTATTTGCGGTACATTGGGAAATTATCTTGGAAATGCATTAGAAGAAAAAATATGGAGTTCCATATGTAAGAAGTATTAATCAATGCGGAATAAAAGGGTTTGAAACATGGCTCAGGGAAATTGGAAAAGTCACAGGCAGAAGTGAAAAAGTAGAGAAATACATAGAAGAACAGAGAGCGATTTATATTCCGCAGATAGAAGAAGTTAAAAAAGAACTTGCCGGACTCACAGCAGTTCTTGGAATGGGACCCGGATATACATTTGAAGTATCAAGAGTATTAGATGAACTTGGAATCAAAGTCGTATGGGCTTTGGCATGGCATTATGACAAGAAGTATGAAAATGGCGATGTACCGCCATCTATGAAATATCTGCTTGATAATGATATTGACTTTGAGGCGAGCGTTGCAGACCAGCAGAACTATGAGGTTATGAATATTTTACATAAATATCGTCCGGATATGTATTTGTCACGTCATCCGGGTTCGACGGTTTGGGCAATAAAAAATGGAACGCCGGCAATTTATGTAGCCGACGAATATATGATTTTCGGGTATAAACATACATTAGAATTTGCAAAAACAATATTGGATGCAATAAGAAACAGAAGTTTTGAAGAAAATCTGGCAAAGCGTTCCAAACTTCCATATACAGACTGGTGGTATCAGCAGGATGTGGATGCATTCTTAGAGGAGGCAAAATAGAATATGGCAAAATTATTAGATAAACAAAGATACAAATGTGCATTAGGAGCCATGCAGACCGTACAGGCGATTGAACATGCGCTCCCAATCCTTCACGCGGGACCGGGATGTGCACAAAAACTTTCGGAATCAACGGGAAGCTCCGGTTATTTTTCCCCGAATATTTTTCCGTGTACCAGTATCAATGAGAAAGACGTTGTGTTTGGCGGCGTGAAAAAACTGAATTCGACAATCGAGAATGCACTGAAAGTAATTGATGCGGATTTATATGTTGTACTTACAGGCTGCATTCCGGAAAATTGTCGGGGACGATTCGGGTGAAGTGGTATCCAGATTTGAAGATGCGGAAAAACCGGTTATCTATGCGCCGACTGCCGGATTTAAAGGCAATAATTACAGGGGACATGAGCAGGTTGTTGATGCAATCATAGAACAATACTTACAAAAAACAGACAAGAAGCAAAAAAGGTCTTGTTAATATATGGGCGGATGTACCATATCAGGATTTATTCTGGCTTGGAAATATCAGGGAACTTGAAAGACTGATTCAGGAAATAGGACTTATTCCAAATACAATATTTGGCTTTCGGAGAGGCATTGATAACATCAATCAAATCCCGGAGGCAGAATTTAATTTGCTCGTATCACCATGGGTAGGACTTGGAAATATGAAAAAAATGGAACGAAAACTGGGGATTCCATATCTTCATTATCCGACATTACCAATCGGAGCAACTGAAACAAGCAAATTCCTGCGGGCAGTCGGAGCGTTTGCCGGTGTTTCCGAAGAAAAGGTGGAAGCGGTTATTAAGGACCACGAAGACTATTACTACTATCTGATTGAGCGATATGCAGATTTGTTTCTTGAAAACCGTGTTATCAATAAGCAATTTACCGTTGTCGCAGATGCACAGTATACGCTCGGAATCACAAAATTTCTGGTAAATGATTTGGGACTTGTGCCGGCAAAGCAATTTGTTGTGGATGACACGCCAAAAAATTACAGAGAACAAATTGCAGAGGAATTCAGAAAATTAAATTATGGAATAGAGGCAGAAGTTTCATTTGAAACGGATGGATATAAAATTCAGGAGGAAATAAAGCAGCATGATTATCATGGATATCCCCTTATTCTTGGCGGATATTATGAAAAAGAGGTTACAGAAAAGCTGAAAGGCAATTTTCTGAACATTTCATGGCCGGTACAGGATAAGGTTGTGTTGGATGATTTTTATGCAGGCTATACAGGTGGAATCCGATTGATTGAGGATATATATACGGTAGCTGTACAACGATTCCAATTAAATTACAGAAAATCAAACCAGAAAGGAGGAGTTAATCTGTCATACAGAATAGCAATTGGTTCATCCGATGGAATACATGTAGATTTAAAATTTGGTGAAGTTAAAAAGTTCCGGATATATGAAGTTTCAGAACAGCAGATATATCTTTATGAAACAAGGGATGTTGGAAGGGAAGAAGGCAAACACCCTGTGGATAACGGGAATAATTGCAAATCATTTGAATGCGGAACCGGAGCATGCGGTGGGGATAGAACCGGATGCTCCGGTCCCGCAGAAATTACAGATAAGGTTGAAGCCATTTCTGACTGTAGATGTGTAGTATGCAAAAAAAATAGGATTTCAGGCACAAAAACAGTTTGAGAAGAAAGCAATATCAGTCTTTGATGTTGCATGTACGGTGCAGGAAGCACTGGATAAAATAACATTTTATTATGGTAAATTAGATAACCATGAATCTTTTGGAATACGAAAAAAAATAGCTGATTACATATGTAATCAGCAAAAAAACGGAAATAAATCCTACTATTTCTATAGGAAAGGAGTAAATATATGATAGTTACAACAAAGGGTAAAAACGCATGAAAATTTATGTTAAATCTTTCCTTATATCAGGGAAACGGATATGTAAAGTTAAAGGATATAGCAAAGAGAGAAGAAATTTCAGAAAAATATTTGGAACAAATTGTTTCATATCTTCAAAAAAGCCAGAAAGGTAAAAAGTATAAGAGGAGCAAACGGAGGATATAGACTGGTTAAGGCGCCAAATGCATATACAGTGGGAGAAATAATCAGATGTCTTGAGGGTGACATAATGTCTGCTGATTGTGCTTATGGAAATGCAGATGATTGCAGAAAACGATATCAATGTTTATGTTATCCGTTGTGGTGCAGGCTGGATAAAGCAATAAATGATGTTTTGGATAATACAACACTTCAGGATATGATTGACAGAATGTCCGAAATCGGATATAATACAGAATGTCCGAAATCGTACAAGGAGAAATGATATATGAAATACCAGAAAATAGAAAAATATAATTGCGTTATGAATGAGATTCAATCGATTTATCACGATGCGGCGATGCGCGCAGGAATTTCAAATAGTATACAAAATATTTTGTATGTTATTTGTGAAAATGGCGACAGGTGTCTGCAGAGTGAGATTTACAAACAGACCGGAATCAGCAGACAGACAATCAATTCTGCCATACGGAAACTGGAAAAGGATGGAATTGTTTATCTGGAGCAGGGGCAGGGACGAAATACGATTGTCTGCCTTACCGATGAGGGAGAGGCGGTTGCAGACCAAAAGGTCCGTCCGATTATCAGAATTGAAAATGAGATATTTGATGAGTGGACAGAAGAAGAATCGCGGCTGTATCAGGAATTAACAGAACGGTACCGGGATTCTTTGAAAAAGAAGTTAGACGAATTGTTTTGAAAGCTTGTACAGGAGGGTGATTATGCAAATTCAATTATCCGGAACATTTTACTTATAAAAAATTATTTCGGTTTACCGGACCAACGATAATTATGATGATTTTTACTTCGCTTTATGGAATTGTCGATGGATTATTTGTTTCAAATGTCGTTGGAAAAACAGCATTTGCTGCTGTCAATCTGATATTACCGTTTCCGACGATTCTTTCCGCACTTGGATTCATGATTGGAACCGGGGGCAGTGCGCTTATCTCTAAGACAATGGGTGAAGGCGACGATAAAAAGCAAACAGCCTTTTTTTCATTGATGGTATATTTGACAATAGTTCTGGGTATCGTCGTTTCTGTCATTGGCTTGATTTTTGTTCCGCAGGTGGCGGTTCTTCTGGGCGCGAAGGGCGAAATGGTAGATATTTGTGTGCTGTATGGCAGAATTTATCTGTCGGCATTGCCGCTTTTTATGCTTCAGTATGTATTTCAGAGTTTCCTGGTCGTGGCAGAAAAGCCGAAAATGGGACTTGCAGTAACGGTAGCGGCAGGAGTAACCAATATGATTCTGGATGCGCTGTTTATGGCGGTATTTGATTGGGGAGTAGCCGGAGCCGCGTTGGCAACCGCAATCAGTCAGGCAATTGGCGGCGGAATTCCGCTCATTTATTTTCTGATGCCAAATAAGAGCAGACTGCGGCTTGGAAAAACAAAAATCGATGGAAAGGCGATTGTCAAGACCTGCACCAACGGTTCTTCCGAGCTGATGACAAATATTTCATCGAATATTGTCAATATCCTGTTTAATTATCAGTTAATGCAGTTTGCCGGAGCGGATGGGGTGTCTGCCTATGGAGTAATTATGTATTGCAATTTCATTTTTACATCTGTTTTTCTGGGATATTCCATTGGTTCTGCGCCGATTATCGGATTCCAATATGGGGCGGAAAATTATACAGAGTTAAAAAAGTCTGCTGAAAAAAAGCGCGTGGATTATCGGCATATTATCTGTTGTGCTGATGGGACTTGCGGAATTGCTGGCACCGCCGCTTTCCCGCATTTTTGTGGGGTATGACAGCGGGCTGCTTGCTTTGACGCAGCGGGCATTCCGGATTTATTCTGTGATGTTCCTGTTCTGCGGATTCAATATTTTTGGCTCGTCCTTTTTACAGCTTTGAATAACGGTCTTGTATCGGCGATAATTTCATTTTTGCGGACGCTGGTATTTCAGATTGGATGCGTGCTGATACTTCCAATTCTTTTGGATATCGACGGTATATGGCTTTCTGTAGTGATAGCGGAATTGCTATCGCTTTTGGTTACAGTATTTTTTGTATTTTCAGGTATCGAAACCGATATCATTATATTTAGAAAAATGGGAAAATACAGAAATTGATATCATTACGTTTAGAAAAATGGGAAATTATCAAAATTAATATCATTACAATTGTTATAAAAACAGGCAACTATTGAAAGAAGAAGGAGGGTTTATAATGAGAAGAATTATTACAATCAGCCGCCAGTTTGGCAGCGGCGGACGGGAACTTGGAAAGCGTTTGGCAGAGTCGCTGGGCATAGCATATTATGATAGAGAAATTGTGACTGCGCTTGCAGAAAAAAGAGCGGATTGGCAGAAAAATATATCGAACATATTTCAGAACAGGGCGTATCGCGCTATTATCCAATCACTTATGCACGTACGCTGACGATGCTGCCGACATTTTCAGAATCGCATATCAAAGTGTTAAATGAACAGAACCGACTGCTGCAGGAGTTTGCTCAAAAAAGCGACTGCGTAATCGTTGGGCGCTGTGCGGATGTTATTTTGAAAGAATATCAGCCTTTGAAGCTTTTTGTATATGCCAGTTTGGAAAGCAAAATGCTAAGATGCAGAAGCCGCGGAGAAAAAAGACGTGCATTACTCCGACAAAGAACTGAAACGCCGGATGGCGCAGATTGACAGTGGACGCGCCCGGTACAGGGAATTGATGGACGGAAACAAATGGGGCGATAAATCCATATATCATCTGTGCATGAATACTACGGGAATGGGAAATAAAATCATTACTGCCGGCTGTTCAGGAATTTACAGCCTGCTATTTTGACAGCAAGAAGCAAGCGCAATAGGTTCTATTTTGCGCTTGCTTCCTGCAATTTTTGTATGTATATTTGTTTGTTTAAGTCTATTGTTCTTTCATTTCTTTATAGTGTTTTCCCCATGTTTCCATCGAATGAATAATCGGGCGCATGGATTCGCCTAATTCACTCAGTGAATATTCAACTCTTGGCGGCACTTCCGCATAAACAGTACGGGTAATAATTCCATCTGCTTCCATAGAACGGAGGCTGTCAGTCAGCACCTTTTGACTGATTCCCTCTAAATCCCGCTGCAGCTCGTTGAAGCGCCACGGGCGGGCGAGCAGATTCCGCATAATCAACAATTTCCATTTGCTTCCGATTAGCTGAACAGTAGTTGCAACCGGACAAGCAGGCAATTCATCTTTCGTTTTCATTGAAAAAACCCCTTTCAATTCTGTTAGTTACATTCCATTTTTGAAACTACATCTAGTATAGCATGTCGCATGTCGGCGCCATGATGTTTTTCGCCTTATGCTGATGTCTGCAAGCGAACATCATCGCAAAGGCTCATTATAGCATAAAGAAGTGGCTTCCAGCAAGATTTTCACAGTGTCCGTTTTAATATATCTAAAATTAAATTTTTTCGGCAGTAAAAAATACTGAAAAAACACCAATAGTTACCAGACGAGGGGGGTTAGTTATAAAAAAGTGCGTACTTGTAGGGATAAAAAAAGATGAGTAGAATACAAATTACAGAGAGCAAAAAACACTCTGAATATTTAGATGGAGGTAAAGAAAATGGCACTTTCAAATTTATTTGGATGGAACAAAAAAATGGAGGAAACTCCGGCTGCTGCCTGTGGAACCGCCTGTGGAGCAGGAGATAAGCCGGAAGGAACCCCAACAGCGTGCGGAACCGCCTGCGGAGCGGGAGATAAGCCGGAAGAAACTCCAACAGCCTGTGGAACCGCCTGCGGAGCGGGAGATAAGCCGGAAGGAACTCTAACAGCTTGTGGAACCGCCTGCGGAGCAGGAGATAAGCCGGAAGGAACTCCAACAGCCTGTGGAACCGCTTGCGGTGCTGGTGATAAGTAAATCAGGAATATCACACGAAACCTGTTCCCGGCGGGGAAACCTGCTGGGAATATTTGAAAGATAACTCGGTTTGTCCGATTTTTTTGAATAAAAATATCTGGTGATTGTGAAACTATAAAACTTTCATACTTGTTGTAGATTGGTGTGCAGAATGCTGCTGCCAGATGCAGGGGATATGAGGTCGCCGGTATTTAGGCACCGTATTTTGGTGCCTTATGTACCGCTGCGAACCGAATCCAGTGCAAACGTCCTGCACTGGTATGTAGCATTTGTACAACAATCATGAGAATTCTATAGTTTCGCAATTGCCGAAATAGAAAAAATAAAAGTGAGGTCAAAAAATATGAAACAGTATTTTTTCTTTTCAGTGGCATATATTACAGATGAATGCGACCAGCGCTGTAAGCATTGCTACATATTTTCCGAAAATAACTGCAAAAAGCTGGACGCTATTAATTGGAATCAGATGCAGGATACCTTTTATAACTGTCTTGACTTCTGTAAGGTGTACGACCGTCTGCCATATTTTTATATTACCGGCGGCGACCCGATTCTGCATCCTGATTTCTGGAAACTGCTTGAACTGATGAAAGAGCATGCGATTCCGTTTACGATTCTTGGCAATCCGTTTCATTTGAATGATGAAGTCTGCCATAGACTGAAAGAATATGGCTGTCAGAAATACCAGCTTTCGCTTGACGGAATGCGGGAAACACATGACTGGTTTCGAAAACCGGGCAGTTTTGATATTACCCTTGAAAAAATTGCCTACATTAAGAATGCCGGTATCCGCAGTGTAATTATGACAACGGTGTCTGGAACAAACATAGAGGAAATACCGGACATTATTGATACGGTTGTGGCGCACAAGGCTGATGATGTTTGCATTTGCCCGGTATTGTCCAACGAGCGAGGAAAAGGATACCGGTATTGAGCCGATGCGCTATCGCAAACTTCTGGAAACATGTGACGAAAAGTTTCAGGCGTATGAGGCGGTTGGCTGCGAAACGTATTTTAATAAAAAGGACCATTTATGGACGCTCTATGAATATGAAACAGGCACATTTCAGATTCCGGAAGCGGTGGAAGAAGGAATGATTTATGGGGGATGCAATTGCGGCAACTGTCATTTAACCATTCTGCCTACCGGAGATATTTTTGCCTGCCGCCGGGTGCAGAACAGCAAGGTTGGCAATGTATTTGAAGATAGAATCGCGGATGTCTGGGTATGTCAAATGGAACGCTATCGCGATTATACAAAATTTGAAAAATGCGCAAAATGCGAGCTGCTGGCATGGTGCCGGGGATGCCCTGCGGTAGCAAGCGGCAAGGACGGTAATTTTTATGCAGCCGACCCACAGTGCTGGAAGGTCATTGCGTAATTATCAAAAATGAATATGCATAGAAATGGATGTTACAGGAGGCGTAAGGAAAATGAAAGAAAACAGAAATGAAATAATGAAAACAATCATGCACCGCAGGGCGGTACGCCGGTTTGATGACAGGCAGATTGATGAAAATGAGTTACAGCAGATTTTGCAGGCAGGGCTGTATGCGCCCAGCGCAGGCGGACGACAGGGCGTTTTATTTGCTGTCAGTCAGGACAGAGAAGTGAATGAGCGGCTTGGAAAAATTAAGCGCGGTAATTCCAATCCAAGAATGGCAACCGCTACAAGCTATGTATCAAAAAGAACAGCCAAGCATTGCTGACGATGCGACATTGAAAAATGCTTTTTATGACGCCCCGACGGTCATTACTTTATTTGCCCCGAAAAACTTTCTGTTTGCCGCAGAGGACTGCGCTGTTGCAGCGGAGAACATGATGCTTGCTGCCGATTCGCTGGGCGTTGGTTCCTGCTATATCGGGCAGGGATGGACCCGCATTTGCGGATACTTATGGTCAGGAAATTTTGCGCCGCTGGGGATACGCGTTGATTATTATGCAGTTATGCAGGTTTTGCTTGGGTATCCTCGAAAGGGCGATAAGCATCCGAAGCCAAAAGTGCGTAAAGAAGGGCGCATTTTACGGTTTTAACCGGAAAAAGACTAAAAGTCGCATTGAGTTAAAAACAACATGATAGGATATTGACAAAATCCTATCATAGCAATATAATGATGATAGAAAAAATAACAAAAAACCATCAAAAGAGAGGCGATATATTGGATGTATCAATAAACGATATTGAAACATATCTTTCTGAAGTGCAAGATGCGATAAAGAATGGAAGATATAGAATTGATAGAAACTCCAAAAGGCAGGATAATTTGAATCTGTTTTTAGATTATGTCATAGATGAAGCAAAAGCAAAAAGAGATTTTACTTAGTATTACGTCTATGGACTTTTCCGAAATATTACAAAATGAACATTCAGGTTATGAATATGAACAATTATATGTTTTTGGGAAAACTGTAACACTATTAGAAAGAACTGGAAATGCAGAACGGTCGGTTCCCTTATACATAAAATTTAACAAGTTGGAATGTTGTTATGTGATAGTTATTTCTTTCCATGAACAGAAATACCCAATAAGGTATTATTTTAAATAGAAAGAGATAAAAAGAGGAGGATATTAAAATGGGAATAAAGAGACGGATGGATTTTTGTATTGAGTGTAGAAAAGATACTGCATATACATTAAAAAAAGAAGACGATTATAAAGAAAATAAAAGAAAAAAGAATATCCGGTCAACATCACAATAGCGATATGTGTTGAATGTGGTAAAGAGATGAGCATCCCGGGGTTGATAGATAAAAATATCAGAGAAGTTGATGAACAGTATCGTGCTGCAGAAGGTATTATATCGATAGATGATATTGAGAAATTGATGAAGATTTATAAGCTGGGAAAAGCGCCTCTTTCACTTGCATTAGGATTTGGGTGAAGTTACGATTACCAGATACCTTGAGGGGGGGATTCCGTCGAAGGAATATTCTGATATTATGCGCATGGCATTAACTTCGCCAGCTTATATGAAAGAACTTCTTGAAAATAATAAAAGTCGGATTGCTCATACAGCATATAATAAGGCGATGACCGCAGCAATTCAAATGGAAACTCTTTTTTTTCTGTTTCTGAAAAAATGTTAAGAGTGATAGCATATGTATTTAAAAGCCTTGAAGAAGTTACACCATTGATGCTTCAAAAGTTGTTGTATATTATTCAGGGCGTATTCATGGCACTTTATAAAAGACCAATATTTGAGGAAGAATGCATGGCATGGATGCATGGACCGGTGTACCCTGAGGTATATGAACTTTTCAGAGATTTTAAATATAACCCTATAGATGATGCCAGATTTGCAGTCTTTGAAGGAACTGCAGATGCGCTGACAGATGAAGAACGTAATGTGATTGATTTGGTAGTGAATACGTTTGGGAAATTATAGCGGCAAAGTTCTTGAGAAAGATTACGCATAATGAAGAACCCTGGAAATTTGCGAGAAAAGGGTATTCAGACAATATTCCATCGAATGAGCCAATTTCAAAAGAAAGCATGAAAGTATATTATGAGAAAGTTCATCGAGAATATGGAATTGATTCAGAGGAGGGAATGAGACGCTATATTCATACTATTTTGGGTAAAGGGTTTTAATCTGTAACGAATATAAACTTTTTTTCTTAAATTGTACAAATACGAAAAATTGTAAATTGGAAATGGAAACAGGAAATTTTAAAATGAATTCAGATACTGGAAAAATACAAAGGCTGGAGGATGAATTATGAATGAAGTTAAAAACCGAAAAAACCATTGATTTATTATTATTGTATTGTGCTGATATGTCTGCTGCTTTTTAATGCACTGGCGATGCCATGGCTGATGGAACGACGGATAAAGACGGTAGATTACAATACCTTTATCGCTATGACAGAGGAGAAAAAAAAAAGTAGCGCAGGTAGAAATCAAAGAACAGGACAATTCGATTCTGTTTACAGATAACGAAGATAATATATACAAAACAGCGATGGTGAAAGATAAAGATTTGACGGAAAGACTGTATGAAGCAGGCGCGTCATTTTCTGGAGAAGAAATTCAGCAGATGTCTCCGCTCCTCAGTTTTATTCTGACATGGATTTTGCCGCTGGTTATTTTCATTGAATCGGACAGCTATTATCAAAGAAAAAATCATGGAAAAAAGCAGGCGGGAAAAAATTCCATGATGTTTGGCATGGGAAAGAGCAATGCGAAGGTTTATGTCAAATCTTCCAAAGGTATTAAGTTTGCTGATGTTGCAGGCGAAGATGAGGCAAAGGAAAGTCTGGCTGAAATTGTAGATTATCTGCATGATTCAAAAAATATCAGGAAATTGGCGCTTCGATGCCGAAAGGAATTTTGCTTGTAGGACCTCCCGGAACCGGTAAAACGATGTTGGCAAAGGGTAGTAGCAGGAGAAGCGAATGTGCCATTTTTCTCGATGTCAGGCTCTGAGTTTGTTGAAATGTTCGTAGGTATGGGTGCGTCAAAAAGTAAGGGATTTGTTCAAGCAGGCAAAGGAAAAAGCGCCATGTATCGTATTTATTGATGAAATTGATGCGATAGGAAAAAAAAAGCGGGATGGACAACTCGGCGGAAATGACGAACGGGAGCAGACATTGAACCAGCTTTTTAACAGAGATGGACGGATTTGAAGAAAATAACGGAGTCATTATTCTTGCGGCAACCAACCGACCGGAATCGCTGGACCCTGCGCTTTTTTTTGCGTCCGGGCAGATTTGACAGACGTGTTCCGGTGGAGCTTCCGGATTTAAAAGGCAGAGAAGAAATACTGAAACTCCATGCAAAGAAAATCAAGGTAGCAGAAGACGTCGATTATAATAAAATTGCAAGAATGGCGTCAGGAGCATCCGGTGCGGAACTTGCAAATATTGTAAATGAGGCGGCGTTAAAGAGCAGTCAGAAATCATCGTGCATAAGTGATGCAGGCGGATTTGGAAGAAAGTATAGAAGTGGTAATTGCCGGATATCAAAAGAAAAAAATGCAATTCTGACCGACAGGGAAAAATTGATTGTTGCCTATCATGAGATTGGACATGCATTGGTAGCGGCAAAACAGACAAATTCGGCGCCTGTGCAAAAAATCACGATTGTACCGCGAACTTCGGGGGGCGCTTGGATATACTATGCAGGTCGACGAAGGAAACCATTATCTGATGAGTCAGGAAGAAATGGAAAATAAGATTGCAACATATACAGGCGGACGCGCCGCAGAAGAAATTGTATTCCATTCCGTTACAACGGGCGCAGCCAATGATATTGAGCAGGCGACAAAACTGGCGAGAGCCATGATTACCCGGTATGGTATGAGCAAAGAATTTGATATGGTTGCAATGGAAGTGCAGACGAATCAGTATCTGGGCGGCGATTCATCGCTTACCTGCGCTGCAGAAAACACAGAAGATAATTGATGAAAAAGTAGTCGAGCTTGTAAGAAAACAGCATGAAAAAAGCAGCACAGATTCTGCTTGAAAACCGGGAAAAACTGGATGAACTTTCCCAATATCTGTATCAGCGGGAAACCATTACAGGCGAAGAATTCATGAAAATCTTAAATTCATAAGAAGCGCAAAGGTTTCAGGGAAAGCTGTCCGTATTAAAGGATACTTTTTAACAGGTTGTATTGGCAGGCAGCAACTTCTGCTTGGGGAAGCGCATAGTTGCTCTTTATCCAACTGAGAGTTGTGCTTGTCAAACCGCCGATATAAAAAGCGGATACCATTTCAATTGGTCCCGGAAGAATGACGTCCTGTGATAGTTTTTGTTTCAGGAGAGAAGTCATAAATTTCATAAAAAACTGATACAAAATGTCTAATGTTTCTTCATCCGGAGAAGAAGCAAACGTATTATAGAAAAGATGGCTTTCTGCCTGAATATGCTGCAGAAAGGTATTTTAAGAATTCTTCCGGTGAAAGTTGTTCTGCCAACGTATTAAAATATTCCGTTTTTTCCTGCAGGCAGCAGGAAAGAAGATGATATTTGTCGTTAAAATTCGCATAAAATGCTGAACGACTGACCTGCGCAGATTCACATAATTCATGCACAGAAATTTTCTGAAACGATTTCTTGTGCAGCAGTTCTTCAAACGTATTCATTAACATTCTTTTTGCGGAGTGTTTTCTACTATCAATCATATGCATACCTCTTTCCGATATTTAGAATAATCGAAAAGAAGAAAATTATCAAGATATCAAATAGATTTCCATTTGAAAAACAGGTATTATAAAAGCGGAGACGAAAAAACAGACATAAAATAGCACAAAGAATCGGGAAGATAACAGATGGTACCGCTATAATGAAAATACAGGAAAACGTGCAGGTAAGGAGGAATGCGTAAATGGATTGGATAGAAGCACTGAGCCATGCAATCAGCTATATAGAAGACAATATTACGGAAGAACTGAATATCAAAGACATTGCCGACAGAGTCAACATTTCCGGATTTTATTTCCAAAAAGGATTTTCAATGCTCTGTGGGTATACAGTTGGAGAATATATTCGAATGAGACGGTTATCGCTTGCCGGCAGCGAGCTTCTCTCGTCGGATATCAAAGTGATAGATTTGGCATTCAAATATGGCTATGATTCACCGGACAGCTTTACAAAAGCATTTACCCGTTTCCATGGCAGCACGCCGACTGAGGTGCGAAAAAATAACGCGGCAGTGAAGGCGTTTGCACCGTTACAAATTAAATTTTCACTCGAAGGAGGTACTGTTATGGAATACAGAATTGAAGAAAAACAGGCGTTTCAGGTTATGGGTATTTCAGGGATGTTTGCCTATGAATCTGCAAATACAGACGTCCCGGCATTTTGGGACGAAAAAAATTGTGAAGGCAGCAGAGAGAAAGGTGCTTGGCATGTATGGAATCTGTTATGATGAGGAAATGGCAGGCAACAAATTTAAGTATATGATTGCGGATGACCTGGAAGAAGAACGTGCCGGAAAATACGGACTTGAAATCCGTGAAATACCGGCGCATAAATGGGCGATATTTCCTTGCAGGGGACCGATGCCTTTGCCATTGCAGGAAATAAACCGTCGGATTTTCTCGGAGTGGCTTCCGAATCATCAGTACGAAATAGCCGAAGGATATAACATTGAATATTACAGTAACCCTGCAAATTATAAAAATGGGATGCAGGATTCAGACTATTATGCTGAAATCTGGATGCCGGTAAAAAGAAAAAAAAGTAAAACAGACGGTTTCATTAAAAAAAGAAAGACCTTACTGATATTTCCTATTTGTGAAAATCAGTAAGGCCTTTTAGTTTATTGGATTAAAAATATGCGAAAACCGCATCAGTGTAGATTTTTTTTTAGAAAGCGCGTCAGGTGATTGCGCAATGATGTGCAATTATAGTAAAATTACAGATATATTATAAATAAGTTTCCGGGGAGCGGTTTATGAAGGTAAATATCAAAGGAATCACAAAAGGAAAAAGTAAAATTACAACAACCACTATCCCTGCGGCACAAAACTTTCTACGGTAAGAGAACTGCTGACGTTTGTCGTGGAATACTGTGTAAAGGAATATAACAGCCGCAGGGAAAAAAAAGCGAGCTGCTTAAGGTGCTTGGCAGGGAAGAAATCAGGGACAAAGCATCGGCAGGGAAAGTGCATTTTGGCGTAAATTATGGCGGCAAAAACCCAAAGCTTGATGAGGCAGTCGAAAATGCACTGCAATGTTATGAAGATGGTATGGTTGTTCTATTTATCGATGGAAACAAAACGCAGACACTGGATGAGAAAATAGAGATAACGGATGAAACAGAGCTGACATTTGTGCGGCTTACGATGCTGGCAGGAAGAATGTGGTAGCAGGAGGTACATAATGGGATTTGATGTTAAGTCAAGGCGCGGATTGGTGCGAGAGTATAGAGAAAAGTGGGGGAGAAGAAAAAAACAGGCTGGTGCTTGCGCTGCTTTCGAAAAAAAAAGGAGAAACAGCTTGTAGAGGAAATGCTTACAGGGAGAGGGGGGAGAACCTCTGCAGGAAATAGTACGGGAAAAAATACGGACGTAAAGAGTCTGTCCGCATTGATAAAGAAGAAATATAAGAAAATTGCAGATGTGTTTGTCCCAAAGGAATTTAGAAAAAATTTTTTATGCTATGTTGGACAAATGCAATCAGTTTCAGTATGCGAGGAGCATCTACAGACGCAGCGTCAGAACGGAAAATTACGGAATGCATGTAGAGGATGCCTTTATGCTTATGAAAGGCTATTACTCATTTGGAATATATGGCTGCGGAATTGGTGAGATAAGCAGATTTCTGCGTGATGAAATGCCGGAAGAACTGATAAATCTGAAGTATAACAGTATGTATCCAAGCCTGATAGATGAAAAAATTTGATGAAATATTTGCCGCCAGAATAGATGCCGGCGACGCATCGGTAATTCAGACTATCAAGGACATGTTTTTAAGTGAAAATAACACGAGTGTGGTTACAAAACAGGTTATCCGGGCGGTTGTCAAATCTTCCAATGCGGAGCTGCATGAGCTGCTTGGCAGATTCCTGCTTGCGGCAAGGCTTTCCGAAGGGGGGTGCGTCAGGTAATATGTGAAAATGCGGACTGTGGAACGACAGAAGCATTTTTAGCAATTCTTGATGTGATAAAAGAGAACAATCTTGTACGGTTTGCAGCGGTAAAACGTGCGATTGCCACATGGACCGGAATTTGTAATGAAGAAAATATGGACAGGATAACAAATAAGGTACTGGACGATATTCTGTTTGTCTTAAAGGACAGAAAACAGGCAAAAACATATATCCAGTCAGAAGATGCAGTCCATATAGTTATTGGCTTGTGGAGCATGGGATTTTATGAGGTCGAAGATGCAATAGCCCAGATGCAGAATATACTTGCAGGCGGCAGCCGGGTACAGCTTCTTGCGATGTCCTATTATAATTTGTCTTTTGAAAATCCTGCGCTATCAAGGGAAATGGCGCTTGCAGTTATAGAAAAATATCCGGAGGATTTGGAACTTGTCGCTGCCTATATGCCGACGTATATGGCAGCTGCAGAAGACTATATTTTTTGAACTGTATAAGGCAATTGTGGACAAGAAGAAAAAGAAATATGTACCGATTGAATATTTGTTTGAATCCAGAGAACAGGCAGAAAAAGCATTTTTTTATATTTTGAAAAATATTTATGAAAGCATGAAAAAAAAAAAGTGGAATATCGTCCGCTGGTGTTCCCATGGTATGGGGTGGTACTTTCCAAACATGATTTGCTTTCGCGGATGAGTCTGATAACGGATATGCTGAATGACAATGAAATGCGTGATTATATCTGTACTAAATTTGACGATTTGGATAGCGATTATGATGCAAAAAAGAAATATCGTGCTGCATCTCAGCAAACCAAAAACGGAAATACAGAGAAAGGCGCTTATCGAATATACAGCATCAAAAGAGATGGGCAGCAGGTCTGCGGCATTGAATCTCCTGAAAGAATTGATTGCAAAGAAAGAAATAACGCTGACGGAGGACGAGTATCAGAAAATAGAAAGCTTTTTAAGATTTAAAAATGAGGGAATAAGGGAAAATGCCATAACGCTTTTAAATCTTCGCGATGATAAAGGCTTAAAGGCGTCGATAGAGCGGTTGCTTGCATCCGATACAAGCCTTATCAGACTGGCAGGACTGGACCTCATAAGAAGCAGAAAACAAAAGACCAATGATAAATTTACAGAATCGTTGATAGAAAAGATTCAGGAAATAAAAGAACCAACAGGGGAAGAACAAATCCTGATAGAAGAAATATGCGGACAGGGCGGAGCTGATGCCATATTAAATCAGAAGGGATATGGATTATATAATCCCGATACGGTTGTTCCTGCCATTTCGTTTCAAACGGATGTGTCAGTCTGCAAAGATTTCTTTCATGTGTCAGCAAAACAGATAACGAAATTATTTGAACAGCTCTATGCATTTATAGATGCGCATGCAGAGCTTGAATATACGGATGTGTCCGGCGAGGAGCGGCTGCTTGGAAATACTACCAGATATGGTTGGTGGCTTTATACCATATCAAATGATAATTCGTTAAAACTTTATGAGAAATATCCATTTCCTGAATTGTGGAAAGAATTTTTACGATACAGATGTAAAGACGCCGGAAACGCTGATGTGCATGTATATGGCATATTGCGGAGAAATGGATGAGAAGCAGCTGAAGCCTTCGGTTTGGATTCATTATGAAAAGAAACTATACGGTGATATTAATTCGGAATATAAGATACCTTCGTCAAAATATTTAGATTCGTTCTATCATGCAAACGGAATCAGAAGCATTATATTGTGCATGATGAGCATGTATGATATATCCATACCAAGAGAGGTAGCAAAACAGGCGGTGGCGTATGCGGCATTTGAGATGCCGGAGAAGGCTATGTGGTGTGATTATGAGAATAACAGCATAAACGGATGGTATCAGGAATATGAAGGTACATTATTTACAAACAGCAGCCGCTTTCTGGAATTTATCAGCGTTCTTCGAGAATGGAAAACAGAGGAAGAATTCAGGGAAACATTTTTTGCTGCTCTACTATCTGGATAAGAAAAAAACGCCATCTGGGATAAACCAAAGAAAAAAGAGGCATGGTTATAACTTTTGGATTCGGTTACAGAATCAGAATTATCTGGATATGTATTATTATGTGAAAGCATATATGATGGGAATTATAGATGAAGATATGGTGTATAAAGCGGCTTTTGAAATGTTGGGAATCAGAAGCGCTGTAATCGAGCTGGGCGTTTTTATGAAGGAAAAAGCTTTATTCTTATGAGAAGTCCGACATAGAACAGTTCCTTGAGGCGGAAGAAACCGACAGAAAAAATAGTATTGCGGAAAAGAAGCAAACCGACAGTAAAAACAGTTCTTCGGGAAAAAAATGAAACCGACGGTAAAATCAGTTCTGCGGAAAAAAGATGAAATTGACAGAGAGAGCGATTTCTGGAAAACAGGTGTGAAGGTATACAAGAAAATTATTGACACGATACTGAATGTAGAACTGAAACGCGGCGACAGTGAAACCATTTTTTTCGAAAACCGCGATAGCGATAAAAAAAATATACGGAATGGACAGACTGACAGCCATACTGAAAGCGCTTGGCACATCAACGCTTAGCAGAGGAGGATATGGTTCTGGGACAGGTAAAAAGAAATATTAAGCCATCTGCTTGCAGTCTGTGAACCAATAGCTGGCGACACAGGAGAGAAACTAAGAGCAGCGGCAAAAGAAAAAACAAGATAAGTGAGGAACGGTTAATTGAGGTTGCGATGTATGCGCCGCAGTGGATAGATATAATCGAAGAATGTCTTGGATATTCTGGTTTAAAGAGCGGATGCTATTATTTCATGGCGCATATGAATGAAAATTTTGACGAACAAGAGAGCCGCGATGATAGCGAAATATACGCCGCTTTCCAAAGAGGAGTTAAACGAAGGATGCTTTGATGTTAAGTGGTTCTACGAGGCATATGAAACGCTTGGCGAGAAGTTATTTAACAAGTTATATAATAGTGCAAAATATATTTCAAATGGAAGCAAGCATTCCAGAGCCAGAAAATATGCGGATGCAGCGCTTGGCAGGGTGACGGTTTCCGAATTGAGGCTGCAATCAGGGACAAACGGAATAAGGATTTGCTGATGAGCTATGGAATTATTCCTGTAACAGGTACAGAAGATATTCTGCACAGATATGAATTTCTTCAGAAATTCAAAAAGGAAAGTAAGCAGTTTGGCGCCCAGCGGCGTGCAAGCGAAGCAACCGCTGTATCATGTGCGCTTAAAAATCTTGCAACGACTGCGGGATATTCCGATGAAACAAGACTGATTCTTGCAATGGAAGCAGAACTTGTAAAAAGCAGTATGCAGTATTTGGAAAGGTGTTGACATAGAAGAATACCGGATAAAAATTGAAGTAGACGAGATGGGTAAGGTATCCATGTCTTATGAAAAGGCAGGTAAGAAGTTGAAAAGTGTTCCGGCAGCGTTGAAGAAAAATGAACAATATCTGGAAATAAAGGCATTTTACGACAAACTCAAAGCGCAGTATTCCCGGACGGTGGCAATGTTTGAAACGTCGATGGAAGACAGGGATGTATATACGTTTGGAGAACTGATTATGTTGTGTGAAAATCCTGTAACAAAGCATATTGTGGAAAATCTGGTATATATAACGGTTGACGATAAAATTGGTATGATTACAGATGGCAGCTATATGGATGCGTCAGGAAACGCAATTGCAGTGGATAAGGATACAAAGATTCGCATAGCCCATCCGTTTGATTTGTATTATCAGGAAGTATGGACAGATTATCAAAAGCTGTTCTTTGACAGAAACCGGGAGCAGGGCAAGAAGCAGCCATTTAAGCAGGTATTTCCGGGAACTCTATGTGAAGCTGCCGGAGGAACTTGACAAAGAAAGCTCACTTATGTTTGCAGGAAATCAAATTCAGCCAAAGAAGACAGTGGCATGTTTGAAAAGCAGACGCTGGATTGCCGATTATGAGGCTGGCTTGCAGAAGGTTTATTATAAGGACGACATTATAGCGTGTATTTATGCAGTAGCAGATTGGTTCTCACCGGCGGATGTGGAAGAACCTGTGCTGGAATGTGTGATATTCAGCAATAGAAAGACATACCAGCCAATCAAGATATGCGATGTGCCGGACATTATTTATTCCGAGGTTATGCGTGATGTGGATTTGGCGGTTTCCGTAGCACATGCAGGCGGCGTGGACCCTGAAACAAGTCATTCGACCGTCGAGATGCGGCGCGTGATTCTGGCATTTAATCTTGAACTGTTTGGAATTCACAATGTAAGATTTGAGAAAAATCATGCCCTGATAGATGGAAAGCGTGGCAGCTACAGTGTTCATCTGGGGCAGCGGCGTTGTTCATAAGCTGGGCGGTCATCAAATCAATGTTGTGGCGCTTCAGGGCAGTAAGCGCAGTAAAATCTTCCCTGCCATTTATAGACGAAGACCCGAAGACCGCAGAAATTATGTCGAAGGTCTTGCTGTTTGCCGAAGATGATAAGATAAAAGACCCGTATATCATGGAACAGATAATGCGAGGAGGAAGTAAATGAGAAAGGTCGAATCAAGTAAAAAAAAAAAAATAAAAAAAAATTTTTTATAATACTAATCATAGTATGGATATTTATAATAGCAATATATGTTGCTATACGTGAGAACATTGTGCCTGATTCAGACCCGGTAACAACAAGTCCAAGTAGCGAGCGAAATTCAACAAAAAATGGAAGTGGCAGGCAGTGACAATATTAATGAAGATTATGAAGATTCTTCAAAGGTAGTCCAGTTGATTTTAACAGGTGATATTGATATTGATTTCTACAGCCAGGATGAATTGAAATATTATTATCATCCTAATAGTGAAGATAACTTAATGGATGGACCGGATTTTGCTGTCCGTAATGCTGGTAAATATGGAGAACAGGATGTTACCACTGTACATTTTAATAAAAAAAAATGATTATACAATAAAATTAACTTCGAACAAGAATCAGGTTTCCCAAATAGGAATACTTAATGAGCAGAATTTGCAGACTCTTTCAGATTTTAACCTCTCTGAGGGGGATATTGTTGAGATTAAATACAGTCCAAAAAAATCTTATGTATATTATAACAATAACAAAATAGAATTTGATGGTGATGACTCTTTGTCTTCAGAGGATGTTTCAATAATGTCGAAAGACACAAATCAGTATTCCATTAAATAAGATTGGTTTAGGTTATATATTTAATCCGGATGGTTTTGACAATAATGTTGATGCTATATAATAATGAACTAATATATGGCGAGATAACTGAAAATGAGCAAGGTCGAATCTGCACTTGCAAATAATGTGAAAGCAGGTGATTTTTAAGTGAAAAAAAAAGTATATTCCGTTTTTTATTTATTAATAGTTGCTGTTATTTTATTAATATTTATGTATCAGTTTAATCATGTAGATGGATATGGCAATGTGGCAATGGAAGCGGCAGCAAGATGGGCAGTTTGTTTTCTAGTATTAATTGCAGATGTGTCTGTGGGAGTTATACATGCGATTATTCTATTAATTATACATATCATAAAAAGAAGAAAAAAGCGAAAGAATAAAATCTTGCTTTTCAATGACAGGTTTTATTAAATAAAAAAAATAATATTTGTTTTTATGGTATTGAAAAATGTTAAATGGCAGAAACCATTGAAAATACTGATTTTTTCACGGATTAAGACACCTAAAACAACAATGGTTATTATGACTTTGGTGCCCAAATAGTGCCCGAATTTTCTATGGTGATATAAAAAAGATAAGGGCAGATATAAGGGAATACCATAATATTCGAGGGCGAAAGCACTCGTTGCCTTTTTACCCTCTTGTCTGCTACCCTGTACAGGGTAGCATTATATTAAAAAATTCACATATGGGTGCTATGATATGTGGAATATAAATCTATAAACAATAATTTAAAGGAGGACGATAAATGGTCAAAGTAAAGTTTTATGATGAAATTGATGATAGATTATTGAAATTCGCCGTCATAATTGCAAAAACAGACGATAAATGGGTGTTTTGTAAACATAGGGAGCGAGAAACATACGAGGTTCCGGGCGGTCACAGAGAAAAAATGGTGAGTATATTTTAGACACTGCAAAACGAGAGTTGTATGAAGAAACGGGTGCCCTTGAATACAGCATAAAAACCTGTTTGTGTATATTCCGTCACTGCAACAGATAATTTTGATGGTAAAGAGAGTTATGGAATGCTTTACTTTGCAAATATCCTGTCTTTTGAAAATGACTTACACAGTGAAATTGAAAGAATTCTCATTACGGAACAACTTGTGGAGAACTGGACATATCCGTTGATTCAACCGAAACTGATAGAAGAAGCAAGGCGCAGAGGATACCTAGAGAAAAGCCATTGAAAATACAGGCTTTTTTCCTTACTTCTATAAACACTTGTAAGAAGTTATAAAACGATTTTTGTCTATCAAATCAATAAAAAATAATATTACAAAATTCAAAGCGTGTTTTTACAAATAAATGTGAAGCACGCTGCTTTTTTAAAAAATTCTCTGATATCCATAGAAACAGCCATTGCCAGCGCATTAGGAACCCGCACGATATCCCAAAAACCCGGAACCATTTCCTACTATTAAACATAGAATAAAAAGTGAAACGAACACCGAGAATCCGAAGGATTCGAGGTGCGTTCATGGGGAAGAAAAAAAGCACCGAGAGGTAGAAAGGAGTTTTTTATGAGTAGTGAAATGGATAGTTTGATGTATGAGGCAGCAGACAGGGTAGATTATGATGAAGTGGCTGAAACGTATTCCGGTTATGATAAGCCGGAAAAAGAATGCCCGGATAAGCATGAGACAAAGATAAACATGATAAGGACTGCCGCGCAGTCGGATATCAGGATGTCAATGTCTGCATTCCGGTAACAATTAAGCCATTTGGTGAAGCAGGAAATGCAACGACAAGATGCATAGGAAAAAGCAATTGTTTCATCCGAATGTGAGGAATGTCCGGGAAAAACGGGTGAGGTATGCAAGTTTACAATCAGCCAGAGACTGCGTGTTGAAGTTCCGGTTGTATTTGGCGCAAGAGCAGAAATCGGCGAAGCATCGATTGATTGCGGATGTGCAGAACGCGGCAGCAAGGATGCGCAGGAAGAATAAAAGTCAGCGGTTGTCTTTCAATATTTGAGAGCTGTATGCAGAAACAAGGTGGTACTGTATCATAAAAAGTTATCGATAAAATGCACAAGAACAGAAAAGTCCAATATATTATCTTAGAAGGATATAGCAGGAGCGGATAATAAAGTGGAAGAAATGAAAAAAAAATGCTCAAGTCAATATGTGTAATTTTATGGATGTAAAGCCAATTATGATGGATTTGCCTTATCCACCAATTCAGGTAAAGGAAAAAAAATCCGTCCTATGCCCATCTGTTAAGCATAGATTATTGTGGCTCCGTATCGGAAATGTCTGCAATCACGCAGTACATTAATAACGAAAACCGTTTGGCAAGTGAAAAATGTCCCCTGGCAAAAACAATTCTTGGAATTGCAATGGCAGAAATGATACATTTGCAAAAAATTAGGAGAATTGATTTATTTGTTAGGGGGCAAAATAAGTTTTTCTGTCAGACAAAAAAGACGGAAGACAGAAAATGTGGACACCGGAATATCTGTCCATTCCGGAAAATGCAATGAAAATGTTATTTGCAGATATTGAATCCGAAAAAGCAGCAATCAATCAGTACCAGATGCATATGAAAATGATAAATGATTCATATGTAAATGCGGTTTTGGCAAGAATTATTAAAGATGAACAATATCATATTATGCTCCTTCAGGCATTGGTAAACGAAAATGAAATCACAGGGATAATAGAAATTTTCGCCTGAATTGCCCGCCCTGCTGCAAGCGGGACGGGCGTTGCCTTTGCAGCCGATTCGACCGGCTGGGAAACTTTGACAATTGTATAGGCTGATTTCGTTTCTTTTATTGAAAAAAAGCGATTATTTGTGATATGTTTATCAAAGTCATGAAACGTTGCTACAATTTTGCTCAACATGGTACAAGCGTTGGCATAGGCAAAGGAAGAACAAAAACACAAAGAAATAGATAAAATTGCGGATGCTTTGAAAGTGGTTTAAATGTAATTTAGAAAAATTGGTACGTAAATTGGTACGTGACTAAAAGATAAAGCCTTGAAAAGTCCGTAAAATAAAGGTTTTTAGAAAAGGAGTAAGTTAAAAATGAAACTAGGAATTGTGGGACTTCCAAATGTTGGTAAAAGTACCTTATTTAATTCTCTGACGAAAGCTGGTGCGGAGTCTGCTAACTATCCATTCTGTACCATCGACCCGAAATGTGGGCGTTGTAGCAGTGCCGGATGAGCGATTGGACAGATTGACGGAAATGTATCATTCTGCAAAAACAACACCGGCAGTGATAGAATTTGTTGATATTGCAGGTTTGGTAAAAAGGCGCTTCCAAAGGGGAAGGTCTTGGAAACCAGTTCCTTGCAAATATCCGTGAAGTCGATGCGATCGTTCACGTTGTAAGATGCTTTGAAGATACAAATGTAATTCATGTAGATGGTTCCGTAAATCCGATTCGTGATATCGAAACGATTAATCTGGAACTTATTTTCTCGGATATTGAGGTACTGGAAAGAAGAATCAGCAAAACACAGCGAGGCGCGAGAAATGACAAGATGCTGGCAAAAGAACTGGATTTCCTGAATCGGATTAAGGAACATCTGGAAGCAGGCAGTCTTGCAAAAAAACAATAGAAATTGATGATGAAGATGAGCAGGCATGGATGGATGAGTATAACTTATTAACTTATAAGCCTGTGATTTTTGCTTTGCAAATGTTGGCGAGGAAGATATTGCGGATGATGGCGCATCCAATGCAAATGTGCAGAAGGTGCGGGATTATGCAAAGGAATTTGATGCGGAAGTATTTGTCGTATGTGCGCAGATTGAACAGGAACTGGCAGAACTGGAGGATGAGGAAAAAAAAATGTTCCTGGAGGAACTGGGTGTTTCCGAATCAGGATTGGACAAGCTGATTAAGGCAAGTTATTCTCTGCTTGGACTTATCAGTTATCTGACCGCAGGAGAAACAGAAACCAGAGCATGGACCATTAAAAAAAGGGACCAAAGCGCCGGGTGCGGCAGGCAAGATTCATTCAGATTTTGAACGTGGATTTATCAAAGCAGAGGTTGTAAGCTATCGTGACCTTATGGACTGCGGCAGTATGGTGACAGCAAAAGAAAAAAGGACTTGTCAGACAGGAAGGAAAAGAAATATGTAGTAGAAGATGGAGACGTTATTCTTTTCAAATTTAATGTATAAATTTTATTGTTAAAAATGGAGATAAATAGATGATAGATACGATATCAGAATATTTTGACAGCATTTTTTTTCCCGAATCTTGGAATTTTTTTAAAACATGTTGGCGACCATATTTCGATATTTGGGTTTGAAGTGCGTTACTATGGGATTATTATTATGCTGGGGTTCATTTTGGCATATTTCCTTGTAACAAATGAAGCAAAACGGACAAAGCAGGACGCCGAAATGTATCTGGATTTCATTTTGGTTCTGATTATACCGGTTATACTGGGCGCAAGATTGTATTATGTTTTGTTCCGGCTGGACCAGTATATTGTAAAGGAAAATTTGAAAGAAACGATTCTCGGCATGTTAAATATCCGCGGCGGCGGTCTTGCAATCTATGGCGGGATTATTGCGGGCGTCATAACAGGCTGCATTTTTTGCAAAACGCAGAAAAGTGAATTTACTGCAAATGGCAGATACTGCAACATTTGGTTTGCTGATAGGACAAATTCTGGGCAGATATGGAAATTTCTTTAATCGGGAAGCATTTGGCGGATATACCGATTCTTTGTTTGCGATGGGAATACCGCTTGACTATTACAGGCAGGAAGGGACGCTTAACAGTCTGATAAACAGTGGCGTTATATCGGATACGATGCTGCAGAATACACAGGTGATTCATGGGGTTGAATGTATTACGGTGCATCCGACATTTTTGTATGAATCGGTCTGGAATCTGATGCTGCTGATATTTCTTCTTGTCTATAGAAAACATAAGAAATTTCATGGCGAATTTGCATTTATTTATGTGGCAGGATATGGACTTGGCAGGTGCATGATAGAAAGTCTGCGTACGGATTCGCTTATGATTGGCAATTCCGGTATCCGGGTTTCACAGCTGGTTGGCTTTGCCTGTTTCCTTGTCGGCGCGGGCGTGCTGATTGTGCAGTATGTGAGATATTTCAAAGGCAAAAAAGCAGGAAACAGATAAATAAGAAAAAAAGAACCCAAAAAGAAAAGATAAAAAATTAAAAAAAAAGTAGTTCAAAAAGATGAAAAAAAAAAGTTGTTGACATGTAAAATGTCTTATGATAATATATCCATTGTTGTGAGGCAAACACCTCGGAACAATGGAAAATGCGCGAGTGGCTCAGCGGTGGAGCACCTCCTTGCCAAGGAGGGGTCGCGGGTTCGATCCCCGTCTCGCGCTCTTATTTTTTCTCCTTTTTTATCCGAAACGAAAGTTTCGGATTTTTTTTGCTCTTAATAAACCTAAAGAAGAATTAATATTAATTTAATTGTAGTTTTCTCAAAGATGTGATATCTTTCCATATTATAAAAAAAAACCAAAATAGAGCCTTTTTCATAGAATAAAAAGGGCAAAAGAATCCTCACATGAAAAAAAATAAGTAAATTTTTAAAAATAACAGTAAATTCTTAATATTAATTTGTAAAAAAATTGACGATGGAATAATAAAACAACGATGGTATAATGAACGAAAGCATGAACGCAGTTTCGAAGAACAGCGACTCCCTTGCTTGCAAGAGGAGGAAGCTGTTCGAGAAACTATGTGAGTGCAACGAACACCGAGAATTCGAAGAATTCGAGGTGCGTTCATGCGCAGGAAAAGCATTGCAAGAACATCCCTCTGGATTGCTTGCAAGCCAAGGTGCGTTCAATAATTTTTGTTGAAGATGAATGAAATGGAGTTTTTAAATGAAAGAGAAAATCAGAAAAAAATAGCAAAAACAGGCATATTCCAGTGTATTGTGATTGCGATTGTACTGGATATTATTTTGGAAATATTGGGCAGACACTCGTTTCTTGATACGATGAAATATATCGTAAACGAACCATTTGTTTTTCTGTATAATTGCTCGATTATTTTCTTTTTACATTAACACTGGCGCTATTAATGAGAAAACGAGTATTCGGATATGGAATTATTTCATTTGCATGGCTGCTTTGCGGAATTACAAACTGCATTGTATTAGGCTTCCGTATCACCCCATTTTCTGCAAATTGATATGCTTATGGCACGAAATACAATTACAATTATAGATAAATATTTTACGGTATGGCAGATTGTGGCAATCGTGGCGGCGTTATTCCTTGCTCTGGTAGCCATTATTGTACTGTTTCTGAAATCTCCGACGATACAGGGAAATATCTACCGGGTGCGGACAACAGTTATGATTGTGGCAACATTCTGTATCGTAATGCTGTTTACAAAGATTGCTTTAAATGCACAGGCAATTTCAGATAATTTTGCAAACCTTGCAACAGCATATGATAAATATGGATTTGTATATTGCTTTTCCAACAGCGTCGTGGATGTCGGAATTGGTGAACCGGATGATTACAGTGAGGAAAAGATGCTTGAGATAAAGGAAGAACTGGATACGGTAAAAAGCATCCGGCGCGCGGTTTGCAAAAAAAAAAAGCCAAATGTTATAGTTGTCCAGTTGGAATCCTTTATGGACCCATCTTATGTGAAGAATCTTTCCTTTAACATGAATCCGGGATTCCAAACTTCACAAAGCTGAAAGAAGAATGTGCTTCCGGCTTTTTTGACAATGCCTGCGATTGGCGCAGGAACAGCAAATTCGGAATTTGAAGTCCTTTCAGGATTTGACGTAGCATATTTTGGGGCTGGTGAATATCCATACAAGACGGTATTGGGCGATACAACATGTGAAACAATGGCAACGCAGCTGAAGAAACTCGGATATTCGACACATGCTATGCATAATCATGATGGTACATTTTATGATAGATATATTGTGTAAAAAATCTTGGATTTGATACATTTACGCCAATGGAATACATGTATGATGTAGAACATACGCAGAAAAACTGGGAGAAAGACAATGTTCTGACCGGCGAAATTATGAAGACGTTAAAGGCGACGGAGAATCAGGATTTCATTTTTACAGTCAGCGTGCAGGGACATGGACGTTATCCAAGCGAACTGGATTATGAGAATTATTCCTATCCGGTTAAGGTAACCGGAACAGAAAGCGGCGAGAGCTTGGATAATGAATGGACTTATTATTGCAACCAGCTTTATGAAATGGATGAATTTATCGGCGCGTTAATTGAAGAATTGGAAAACTTTGATGAGGATGTTGTTCTGGTTATGTATGGAGACCATCTTCCGGGATTTGATTTGTCAGATGAGGATGTGGAAAATGGAAATCTGTACCAGACCGAGTATTTTATCTGGAGCAATATGAAGAATTTCTCAGCGAAGAAAGAAGATATTGCCGCATATGATTTAAGTACAAAGCTGTTTGACGTGGTCGGATTTGAAAAAAAGCTATATGCAGAAGTTCCGTACGCTTTATTCAGAGGAGGATGAAGCATATAACGATATCATATGGAATATACAATATGACATGTTGTATGGCGAACGTTATATGTATCCGGATGGCTGGCCATATGAGCCGACCGATATGCAGTATGGCATTGAACCGATTTCGATTACGGATATCACAGAGGGCGACTATCAGATGCTGCCGGAGAAATCCGGAGGAAGCGCCCGAACAACTGCATGGGTACTATATAAAAGGTGAGAATTTCAATGAATGCAGTTTTGTATGGATAGATGATGGATTTAAGAAAGATACGATTTATATAGATAGAAATACATTATTTATCCCGGATATTGAATTTGAAGATGGTGAAGAAATCTGTGTTGCACAGGTCGGAGATGATAGTATTGATATTGGAAAAACAGAGCCTTTCATCTATCAGGCGCCGGCAGAGTAAAAAAACAGGAAAAAAACTGTCTGTTTTGATAATATTTTGTCTTGACATTAAATCTTTAATTTGTTAGCATATCATCATATATTTTTTAGGTAGAATAGGAAATTTATTGAATTTCCTGTTCTATCAATAAAGGACATTATAAATAGATACTATGAAAAAATTAAAAAGCGGCTCGTCGTTGTCTGTTTGGACAGGATGCGGTGGCTTTTGTTGTAAATTTAAGAAGAAAGAGAGAGAGAAAAAAATGGGTAAAATCATAGGTGAAGGAATTACATTTGATGACGTATTGTTAGTACCTGCATATTCTGAGGTGCTTCCGAATGATGTGAATTTAACAACGAACCTGACAAAGAAAATACAGCTTCAGATTCCTCTTATGAGTGCCGGTATGGACACTGTTACGGAGCATAGAATGGCGATTGCCATGGCTCGTCAGGGTGGTATTGGTGTTATTCATAAGAATATGTCCATTGAGGAACAGGCAGAAGAAGTTGACAAAGTAAAACGTTCTGAGAATGGTGTAATCACTGACCCGTTTTATTTATCCCCAGAGCATACACTTGCAGATGCAAACAGCTTGATGGCAAAATTCAGAATATCAGGCGTGCCGATTACAGAGGATGGAAAACTGGTTGGTATTATCACAAACCGTGATTTGATGTTTGAAGAAGATTATACGAAGAAAATCAGCGAGTCCATGACATCGGAAGGACTGATTACAGCAAAAGAGGGCATTACGCTTGCAGAAGCAAAACCAGATTCTTGCAAAGGCAAGGAAAGAGAAGCTTCCGATTGTGGATGATGATTTCCGGTTAAAGGGACTTATTACAATTAAGGATATTGAAAAGACAATTAAGTATCCGAATTCCGCAAAGGATGCACAGGGCAGACTTCTTTGTGCAGCGGCTGTTGGATGTACTGCAAATATTCTGGACCGTGTTGCAGAACTTGTGTCCGCAAAGGTTGATGCAATTGTTATTGATACCGCGCATGGCCATTCCGCAAATGTACTTCGGACATTTAAGATGGTAAAAGAGAAATATCCAGACCTTCAGGTTATCGCAGGTAATGTTGCAACAAAGGCTGGAACGCAGGCTATGATTGATATGGGTGTAGATGCAGTTAAGATTGGTATTGGACCTGGTTCTATCTGTACAACAAGAGTGGTAGCTGGTATTGGTGTCCCACAGATTACAGCAATTATGCAGGCTTATGATGCAGCAATGAATGCAGGAATTCCGGTAATTGCAGATGGCGGTATTAAGTATTCCGGCGATATCACAAAAAGCGATTGCAGCCGGTGCAAATGTATGTATGATGGGAAGCCTGTTTGCAGGCACAGATGAAGCACCTGGTGATTTCGAATTATATCAGGGACGGAAATATAAAGTATACAGAGGTATGGGTTCCATTGCCGCAATGGAAAATGGAAGCAAAGACAGATATTTCCAGGAGAACGCAAAGAAGCTTGTTCCAGAAGGCGTGGAAGGACGAGTTGCTTATAAGGGTTCTGTTGAAGATACGGTATTCCAGTTGATTGGTGGTCTTCGTTCCGGTATGGGATATTGCGGAGCGCATAATATTGAGGAACTTCATGCAAAAAAAGCTGAATTTGTAAAAATATCAGCAGCATCCTTAAAGGAGAGCCATCCGCATGATATTCATATTACAAAGGAAGCGCCAAATTATAGCGTAGAATAAAATGTATAGTATATAGATTATATGTTGGTAATGTTTTGCCGATATATAAGCAGAAAGAGAGCCTGTATAGAAACATTGGAAAATAGATGATACAGGCTCTTTTTCTATATCATAATTTTGGGATTGCTTATTATAGATGGAATTATTTATTTCATAGTCTGGCGGAGGAAAAAAGAGCAGGAGTTGACATAATATGGAAATATATATGGCGCCCATGGAGGGAATTACAGGTTATATTTATCGAAAGACATACAGCAGATATTTTACCGGTGTGGATACATATTTTACGCCATTTCTTGCGCCTGCAAAGGGGGAAACCATTTCGTCACAGAGAGCTGGCAGACGTTTTGCCGGAACATAATGCAGGCATTCGGGTGGTTCCGCAGATTTTAACGAATCATGCAGAGGGGTTCTTAAAAGCAGCAAAAGTATTGAAAGACTTGGGATACGAGGAAGTCAATATCAATATGGGATGTCCTTCTGCAACTGTTGTAACAAAAGGGAAAGGTGCGGGCATACTTTCGGATACTGCAAAGCTGCGTCAGTTCCTAGAGGAACATTTTTGCTTTGCGTGTGAGATGAAAATTTCTGTTAAAACAAGGCTTGGAATGGAATTTCCGGAAGAATTTTCAGATATTCTGGATGTGTTGGAAGCATTTCCGTTCCATGAAATCATCATCCATCCAAGAACGAGAGAAGATTATTATGGAAATACGATTCATACAGAAATGTTTGCACTGGCAGCAGAACGATACAAGACGCATCCGGAGTGCCTTTGTTACAATGGCGATATTACAGATATGGAAAGTTATGCGAGGATACAAAAGCAGTTTCCGCAGATTTCAAAGATGATGATAGGACGCGGAATCATCGGCAATCCATTTTTGCCGGAGGAGCTTGTTGCGAAAAAGAACTGTTTTGATGCCGGAAGGCTTCTGGCATTTCATGATGAACTGTTTGCAGGCTATATAGAGGCGGGACTTGGAACAGGAAACGCCCTGTTTAAAATGAAAGAACTCTGGTCGTATCTGGACAGGCTGTTCCCGGAAGCAGAACCAGAAAAAAGGCGTTGAAGAAAATACGGAAAACCAGAGATGCAGACGCCTACCAGATAGAAGTACGAAGATTACTTGTATAAGGAAAATACATAAAAATTCCTTCCATCGTAATGCAAAGACACAGAAAATTCCCTGTATCAGCAGGTAAGGGCAGAGACCGGAAATCCGGCTCTGCCCTTTGTAATGTATGCAAATAGTTTCTTAGAATTCATTGCCCGGGAATTTTGGGATACCGTCAAATCCAGGTTTTAAATCCTCGTCTGTTGGGATATAGTCGCTCATTTCGCCATTGTTGTATTTTTCATATGCAACCATATCAAAATAACCAGTTCCGGTAAGACCAAATACGATAGTCTTTTCTTCGCCGGTTTCTTTGCATTTCAACGCTTCGTCAATTGCTACGCGGATAGCATGGCTGCTTTCCGGCGCCGGGAGAATGCCTTCGACTCTTGCAAATTGTGTTGCTGCGTCAAAGACAGAAGTCTGTTCTACGCTTCTTGCTTCAATGATACCATCATGATAAAGCTGCGATACAATCGGACTCATACCATGGTAACGAAGACCGCCTGCGTGATTTGGAGATGGAATAAAAAGCCGCTTCCGAGCGTATACATTTTAGCTAATGGACATACTTTTCCGGTGTCGCAGAAGTCGTAGGCATAGACGCCTCTTGTTAAACTTGGGCAGGAAGCCGGTTCCACAGCAATAATCTGATAATTCTTTTTCGCCGCGCAGCATTTCACCGGCAAAAGGAGAAATCAGACCGCCGAGGTTCGAGCCGCCGCCAGCGCAGCCAATAATGATATCAGGAGTAATGTTATATTTATCAAGCGCAGTCTTGGTTTCAAGACCGATAACCGTCTGATGAAGCAATACCTGATTTAATACGCTTCCAAGAACGTAACGGTAACCTTCCTGTTTGGTTTCTGCTTCTACGGCTTCTGATATCGCGCAGCCAAGACTTCCGGTCGTGCCGGGATGCTCTGCAAGAATTTTGCGTCCAACCTCGGTTGTTGTACTTGGAGAAGGCGTTACCGTTGCGCCATAGGTACGCATTACTTCGCGGCGGAATGGTTTCTGCTCATAAGAAACTTTAACCATATAGACCTGACAGTCCAGACCAAAGTAGGAACATGCCATCGAAAGCGCAGTACCCCACTGACCGGCTCCGGTTTCGGTTGTTACGCCTTTTAGGCCCTGCTTTTTTTTAGCATAGTATGCCTGTGCGATGGCAGAGTTTAACTTGTGGCTGCCGCTGGTGTTGTTTCCTTCAAATTTGTAGTAGATTTTAGCCGGCGTCTGGAGCTTTTCTTCCAGACAATATGCCCGGACTAAAGGAGATGGACGGTACATTTTGTAAAAATCCTGAATTTCCTGCGGAATCGGAATATATGGATTTGTTTCATCCAGTTCCTGTGCAATCAGTTCATCGCAGAAAACGCCTTTTAATTCGTCGGCTGTCATAGGTTTTAATGTACCCGGATTTAAAAGCGGCGCCGGTTTATTTTTTCATATCGGCACGCACATTGTACCATTCTTTTGGTATTTCGTTTTCTTCCAGATAAATTTTGTAAGGGATTTTGTTTTTCGTTGCTCATAAGTAACCTCCATTTTTCTTCAAATATTTTGTATCAATCGTTGTTCTGGGGGATATGAAATATTTATCCGCTTAATAGGTCTGCTTTGTAGAAAAGAACAGGACTGCCGGATAAAAAGACATAAAAAACTGCCCCAGTAAAATGCTGGGACAGGAGAATTATCAATGGATAGATTTCCTGCGGTGCCACCCGGCTTGACGTTTGAAACGCCCGCTCATTATCTGCAGCGATTTGCATTACAGATATCTCGTTTGTAACGGAGTATCATCTCCGGCGCGCCTACTCATAAATAAAATATGAATGTAATCATTTTCAGCTTGCCCTCCAAAGTCCATTCCATCATGGAAGCCATACTGCATTTCCATCCCCAGCAGCTCTCTGTAATGCCTGTCACATCATGTACTTACACTTTTTCAACGGTTTAAAAGAATGGTATCACAAAAAATGGCGGACGACAATACTTTTTTCTAAAAAGGTACGTTGACAACCTGCATTTTTCTAAAAAGTACGTTGACAACCTATTTTTTACTGCTATATAATTGACACATTGAAAAAGGCGATGACAAAGAGAAGTAGCGTTTTTTATCGCTTCCAGCGAGCCGGTGATGGTGGAAGTCCGGCAGAGTGAATAAACGTGAATAACACTTTACCAGCCGCAATCTGAACGTACGGGAAAACAGGCTTTCCGTCCTGTTTTTTGAAAAGTATCAGTAGGTGCGCCGCAGTTGTGCGTGAAACAATAAGAGGGATTGCAGAAAACAGGCTGCAATAAATCAGGTGGTACCGCGGATATGAATTATGTTCGTCCTGAAATCAGGGCAGACATAGTTCTTTTTTTTTGGTATAAAATATAGAAAAGGAGAGATATCAGACAATGACTATTTCAAACATTTATCGGAACAGAACCTTAAATGAAATCAGTGAAGGCGATGTAGGCGCCGAATTAAAAGTTGCCGGATGGATAGAAAATATCCGCGACCATGGCGGTGTTTCGTTTATCGATTTGCGGGATATGTATGGTGTGCTTCAGGTTGTTATGCGGGACACATCATTATTAGACGGACTTACGAAAGAGGACTGTGTTTCCATTGAGGGTGTAATTGAACACAGAGATGAAAGAAACATACAATCCAAAGATTCCGACCGGAACAATTGAACTGGAAGCGCATTCGGTAGAAGTTCTTGGAAAGGTTTACAAACAGGTTCCATTTGAAATCATGACTTCAAAAGAAACAAGAGAGGATGTCAGATTAAAGTACAGATATCTTGACCTTCGGAATAAAAAGGTAAAGGACAATATGATTTTCCGTTCACAGGTTATCAGTCTCCTTCGCCAGAAAATGACGGAAATGGGATTTTTGTGAGATTCAGACGCCGATTTTGTGCGCGTCATCACCAGAGAGGGCGCAAGAGATTATATTGTGCCATCCAGAAAGTTTAAGGGAAAATTTTATGCGCTGCCACAGGCTCCCCAGCAGTATAAGCAGCTCTTGATGGTAGCAGGCTTCGATAAATATTTTCAGATCGCTCCTTGTTTCCGCGATGAGGATGCGCGGGCCGACCGTTCTCCCGGCGAATTTTATCAGCTTGACTTTGAGATGAGCTTTGCTACACAGGAAGACGTATTTGCGGTTGGGGAAGAAGTGCTTTCCGCAACATTTGAAAAATTTGCACCGGAAGGTTCCGTTGTTACACAGGCGCCATATCCGGTTATCAGTTATAAACAGGCAATGCTGGAATTTGGAACCGATAAGCCGGATTTGAGAAATCCGCTTCGGATTATTGACTTAACCGAGTTCTTCCAGAACTGTACATTTAAGCCATTTCATGGCAAAACTGTGCGCGCTATCAATGTACCGAAGAAACTCTCGAAAGGACAGCATGAAAAGCTTTTAAAATATGCACAGTCCATCGGTATGGGTGGTCTTGGTTATCTGGAAGTACTGGAAGATATGACCTATAAGGGACCGATTGATAAATTTATTCCGGATGACATGAAAGGTGAAATTGCAGAACTTGCAGGATTGAAGCCAGGAGATACAATTTTCTTCATTGCAGATGTAGAAGAACTGGCGGCATCGTTTGCAGGTCAGCTTCGGAATGAAATCGGTGCAAGACTTGATATGATAGAAAAGAATGCATATCGTTTCTGTTATATTAACGATTTTCCGATGTATGAATATGATAAGGAAACGAAGAAAATTATATTTACACACAATCCGTTCTCGATGCCGCAGGGTGGACTTACTGCATTAAAAGAGAAGAATCCACTGGAGATTCTGGCATATCAGTACGATATTGTATGTAATGGTATTGAGCTTTCTTCCGGTGCGGTCAGAAACCATGACATGGAAATTATGGTTAAGGCATTTGAAATTGCAGGTTATACCGAGGAAGATATTTTAAAGACGAAATTTGGAGCGCTCTACAATGCATTCCAGTATGGTGCGCCGCCACATGCAGGTATGGCGCCTGGCGTTGACCGTATGATTATGCTTCTCCGAAATGAGGACAATATTCGTGAGGTGATTCCATTCCCAATGAATGGAAATGCGCAGGATTTGATGTGCGGAGCTCCGGGTGAGGTGACAGAGCAGCAGCTTCGTGAAGTTCATATCAAGGTAAGACAGTAAAATTATGCAGGAATCACATAACAATCAGAAGAAAATAGCAGTTATCAATGACTATTCGGGATTTGGCAGGTGTTCCATTGCAGTTGCGCTGCCGATTATTTCCGTTATGAAAGTACAGTGCTGTCCGGTACCGACGTCAATATTTTCCAATCATACCGGATTTGAAAGCTTCTATTATGAAGATTTTACCGGGCATATGCAGCGTTATATTGACGAATGGAAAAAGCTGGAACTGCAGTTTGACGGTATTTGCACCGGCTTCCTAGGTTCCAGTGAGCAGATTAGCATTGTAGAACGGTTTCTCGAAGATTTTAAGCGGCAGGAAACAAAAAGTAATCGTGGACCCGGTGATGGGAGATTACGGAAAACCGTATCCGACTTACACAGAGGAAATGTGTCAGCAGACAAAGAAACTGGTGCGGTTTGCAGATATCATTACACCGAATACGACGGAAGCCTGTATCCTTACGGATACGCCATACAAAGAGAACTGGCATATGCATGAACTGGAAGAAATGGCAGAAAAACTGTCCGAACAGGCAGAAAATAAACAGGCGAAGATTGTAATAACAGGAATCAATCAGGGAACGTTTCTTGCGAATTTCTGCTATGAAAAAGGGAAAGCGACAGTTATAAAAACAAAGAAAATAGGAGAATCACGCTCCGGAACCGGTGATATTTTTTCAGCGATTCTTGCGGCAGATGCCGTAAACGAAGTGGATTTTATAAAATCAGTGAAAAAGGCAAGCGTATATATCAAAGAGATTGTATTCAGCAATCCGTAAAGATGGAGCTTCCATTGACCGATGGAGTATGCTTTGAGGAATGCTTATATAAACTTGCCAGATAACAGGAGGCGAGGCAGAATGGAGATATTATATAAAGTTCATAATAATTTGTATGTCAATCTGACAAACAAATGTCCATGTGCATGTACGTTTTGTTTGAGGCAGAATATGGATCATGTCGGAGAGTCAAAAAGTTTGTGGTTGGAACGGGAACCATCTGCAGAAGAAGTGATTGCCGAATTTTCTAAATTTGACATGAGCAAGTATAAGGAAGTTGTATTCTGTGGATTTGGAGAGCCGACAGAAGCATTTGAAGTATTAAAAAAAAGCGGCGGCATATGTAAAGGAAACGTATCAAATGCCAATCCGCATAAACACAAACGGACTTGGAAATCTTGTAAATGGACGGGATATTACACCGGAGCTGGAAGGTTTGGCAGATACGGTATCCATCAGCCTGAATACGCCAAATGCTGGACAGATATCACGAGCTGGTAAAAGCAGATTTGGCGACAAATCATTTGATGCAATGCTGGATTTTGCCAGAAACTGCACCAAATATGTGCCAAATGTCGTTATGACGACGGTGGATACGACAATTACAAAAGAGGAAGAAGAAGAATGCCGGAAAATTTGTGATTCCATTGGTGCGAGATACCGAATCCGCCCATGGGAAAACTAGCGGTCATCTTTTTCAGGATAAAAACAGACAGTTTGATAAAATATAAATATTGTTTTTCCTGCCACTGGGTAGAAGGAATGTAAAAAGAGCATTCGTTGATACATCGTTAAGTCTTAGAAGATGTATTGATGGATGCTTTTTCCATTATCAAGGGTGGGAGAAAGAAAGCACATCATAGATAGTATCCTCTTACAAATTCCGTTGCTGTTGTAGCGGCAGCTTGGGAGAAAAAAACATATTATAGATATCAACCTTCGCTTTTGGCGCAGGAGAAAAAAAAAAAAAGAAAAGAAAACATGGTACATTATTTTTCAAAAGGAGAAGCGGCATTATGGCTGCTATCAGTATTACTTATTTTGGTTTCGTTTTTTGCATTTCCACAGGGCAATTATCTGCGCCTGGCGGCATCATTGATAGGCGTAACATCCCTGATATTTTGCGCAAAAAGGAAACCCGGTCGGACAGGGTTTGATGATTGTTTTCAGCATTTTGTATGGTATTATTTCATATTCCGTCTCATATTATGGGGAAATGGCGACCTATCTTGGAATGACGATGCCAATGGCGTTTGTTTCGCTCATTTCGTGGGTGAAAAATCCATTTAAAGGAAAACCGGGCAGAGGTAAAGGTCAATCATTTAAAGAAAAAAAGGATATGATATTTGCAATATTGTTAGCAATCGTTGTAACAGGGATATTCTATTTTATTTTGAAGGCATTTCATACAGCGAATCTGGTTCCAAGCACCATTTCCGTAACAACCAGTTTCCTTGCTGTTTATCTTACTTATCGGAGAAGTGAATATTTTGCTCTGGCATATGCGGCAAATGATATTGTTTTAATTGTATTATGGGGACTGGCATCGATGGACGATAGTTCTTATTTGTCTGTCCTGATATGTTTTGTCGTATTTTTAATAAATGATATCTATGGCTTTATCAACTGGTCCCGAATGAAAAAAAACGCCAGAGGGAAAGCGAAATGTGACGAAGACGCATTCTAGTTCCTCTCCTTTCGAGGACTGGAACAGCCGGAATATCGGTAAACAGAAGACACCGCTCTACCCTTTCAAGAAGCAGGTATAACAGAATATCAGTAAACAGAAGACGCAGGCTGTATCCCTTCAAGAAGCGGACATGTCCGAATGTCGGTACTTAGGCAGCGTATTTTGCTGCCTTATGTACCGCTACATGAGGATAAGAGCGCAAGCGGTCCGCGAAAGGAAAGGGATACAGCCTGCGGCTTCGTCACCAGTGCAGTCCGCGGAAGGAAGGGATACAGTCTGTGGCTTCGTTCATCTCTATTTATTTCCGGCATCCCGCTTAGCACGGAAACGAAGTGTAGGGTCAAGAATCTTCTTACGGATACGGAAACTCTTTGGAGTAATTTCCAGAAGTTCATCAGTATCAATAAAATCAAGTGCCTGCTCAAGACTTAAAATCTTAGGCGGAGTCAGCTTCAAAGCATCATCTGCACCGGAAGAACGGGTATTGGTAAGCTGTTTCTTCTTGCAGACATTTACCTCAATATCATCGGTACGTCCATTTTCACCAATAACCATACCAGCGTAAACAGGTTCACCAGGTCCGATAAATAAAGTGCCGCGTTCCTGCGCATTGAAAAGACCGTATGTGATAGAAGTTCCGGTTTCGTATGCAATCAGGGAACCCTGAGAACGGTAGTTCATATCGCCTTTGTATGGAAGATATTCATCGAAAATCGTGTTGATAACACCATTTCCCTTCGTAGCTGTCATAAAATCACCGCGGAAACCAATCAGACCGCGGGATGGGACCAGAAATTCAAGCCTTGTCGTACCATTTCCGGTAGGCGCCATGCCCTGTAATTCCCCTTTTCTGGAATTTAACATATTAATTACAGTTCCGGTAAATTCATCCGGTACATCAATATAAGCGATTTCAAATGGCTCCAATTTCTTGCCGCGTTCATCCGTTTTGTAGATTACTTCTGCTTTGCTGACTGCAAACTCGTAGCCTTCACGTCTCATATTTTCAATCAGAACAGACAAATGAAGTTCGCCACGACCGGAAACTTTAAAGGCTTCCGTTGTATCTGTTTCCTCAACGCGGAGACTGACATCTGTATTTAATTCACGGAACAGTCTGTCACGCAAATGTCTGGAAGTTACAAATTTTCCTTCCTTGCCGGCAAACGGAGAATCATTTACCATAAACGTCATTGCAATCGTTGGCTCGGAAATTTTCTGAAATGGAATTGGGGCCGGATGCTCCGGAGAGCAGATAGTATCTCCGATATTTACGTCGGCAATACCGTGGATATGGCAACAATCGCTCCGATATCGGCTTCCTGAACCTCAACCTTGTTCAGACCTTCATATTCGTAAAGTTTGCCGATTTTTACTTTCAGCAATCTATCCGGGTCGTGTTCATTTACAATAACGACCGGTTCGTTGACAACAACCTTACCGTTGTCCACTTTACCAACGCCGATACGTCCGACATATTCGTTATAATCAATTGTGCTGATAAGAACCTGTGTACCTGCATCCGGGTCGCCGGTTGGAGCAGGAATATAGTCAATAATTGTATCAAATAAAGGCTTCATGTCTGTGCCTGGTTCGTCCGGATTCAGAGAAGCAACGCCTGTTTTGGCAGATGCAAATACAAAAATGACAGTCTAACTGGTCGTCATTTGCATCAAGTTCAATTAAAAGTTCAAGCACTTCATCGACAACTTCTTTCGGACGAGCTTCCGGGCGGTCACATTTGTTGACGCAGACAATGACGCTCAGGTTCAGTTCGAGTGCTTTTTTCAGAACAAATTTTGTCTGAGGCATAGCGCCTTCAAATGCATCTACAACCAGAATAACACCATTTACCATCTTCAGGATACGCTCCACTTCTCCGCCAAAATCGGCGTGTCCCGGTGTATCAATAATATTTATTTTTGTTTTTCCATAGCGGACAGCAGTATTTTTTTTGACAAAATTGTAATGCCGCGTTCACGCTCAATATCATTGGAATCCATGACACGTTCGGCAACTTCCTGATTGTCCCGGAATACACCGCTCTGTTTTAAAAGTTCATCAACTAATGTTGTTTTGCCATGGTCGACATGGGCGATAATAGCAACATTTCTGATATCATCTCTGGTAATCTTCATTTTTTTTCACTCTTTCTATAATATAAAATATATTCAAATACAGATAAAGAATCCGCATTCTGATTCAACGTTTACCATTCTAGCATAGGAATATCTTCATTTCAATGTTAATCATAGCCGAAAATTTCACGAAAAAAAAGAAAAGGAATTATATACAGAAAGTATATATAAAGTAGAAAATAGACCTGCCGGGTGCCATTATACAAATACCAGAGGTATTCAAATAGTTTAATATAAAGACCTGTCAGGTGCCATTGCTACAGATATCATAGTTATTGTAACAACTTGATAAAAAAGAGCAATCCGGATATTATGCTATAGAAACGATGGAAGTTTTAATAGATAGATGCAGCAGGACTTATCGGATGCCACTACACAGATACTCTCCGGGTGCTATAACGTTCCTTGCGCGGACCGCTTGCGCTCTTATTCTCATGTAGCGGTACTAAGTCTGCAAAATACGCAGACTAAGTACCGACATTCGAACAGGTCCGCTCCAGGAAGATATAGCACCCGGAGAGTATCGTCCGTAAGAGTATTGTCCGTGCCCTATTGAGATAGCAGCATTTTCTCCAGTTCATCCGGTGAAAATGAATACGAAGAATTACAGAACTGACAGTTGACCTCAATTGGTTTGTTGTCCGCCAAAAGATTCTTCGCAATTTCCTTTTTTTCCAAGGCTCATAACAGCCTGAGAAAAACGTTCCTTGCTGCAATTGCAATGCCATTTGGCAGGGATTTCATCTGTGACCGTAACGTCATATCCATCGAAAATGTCTTTGACAATAGCAAGCGGTTCCATGCCTTTGTCCAGCAGGGCAGTAATTGAGGTAAACTCAGCCAGACGTTTTTCCAGAGCAGAAATCAATTCTTCCGATGCAAATGGCATAAGCTGGATAATAAATCCGCCCGCCTGTTTTACGGTATTATTTTTCTCCATCAATACGCCAAGTGCGACAGAGGTAGGAATTTGTTCAGAGGTTGCAAAATAATAGGTCAAATCTTCTGCGATTTCACCGGAAACCAACTGCGTTTGACCGACATACGGTTCTTTTAAACCAATATCCTTTATGACTGAAAGAACGCCCATATCCAGAGCCTTCGCAACATCCAGTTTCCCCTTTTCATTTGCATGCAGAATGACTTCCGGATTGTTTGCATACATATCCTTTGACGTTGCAGTGTGCATCCGCGGTGACGGTCAGACCGCCAATCGGACCGCTGCACTGGATTTGCAGGGTAAGCAGGTCAGAATCATTTTTGCAGGCAGCGCCCATTAAAGCGCCTGCTGTTAAAAAGACGTCCGAGAGCAGCTGTAGCAACCGGACTTGTATTGTGTATGCTTCGGGCAGTTTCAACCAGTTCTTTTTGTAGTTCCGGCAAAAAAACGGACCTGACCGTCTGCTGCCATTCCTCGAATAATATAATCACTCATATGTTTATTGACCTCTTTCTTTTAATGTCTTTGAATGTACTTGGATAGTTGCGAGACTCAAAATCTCTTACTTATGTTGTGCAAATGCAAGTATACCATCGCAGGACGTTCTCACTGGATTCGGTTCGCAGCGGTACATAGGGCACCAAAATACGGTGCCTAAGTACCGGCGACCTCATATCCCCTGCTTATGGTATCATGCATTTTGCACAACATACTATAAAAAAGAATAGCGTGTTTCGCAATTATCTATTAAAATTATATACATATCTTTCCGACATGTTATATTATAAATATAGTTTTCCAACATGTTTACAAATATAGCTTCCCGGCATGCTTTTTTCTCTCTGGCAATTACATAAACACGCTCACTGTCTGCTGTTGCAGGCTGCTCGGTAAAAGCGTCAAACATAGCAACCAGTTCCATTCCGGATGCCTCGATACAGGCTTTCATATCTTCACATGTAAGACCAATCTGATAATGAAACTCCTGTGATTTCCGGTAAAGATTGTCCTTTTCCCGGATAAACAGGCTCAATGCCAGTTCATTTATATTTTGTTCCTCATCATAATAATTATCCCAGATAAAACTGACGTCTTCGCGGTCCTCAGCAATTGTAGAATCTGCAACAATATCCTTAAAAATAGTGCTTTGTTTTAAAATCACAGATAAAAATGCCGCCTGCTTCCAGATAATTGTTTGCGAGTGTAAATACAGAAGTAAACTGCATCTGTATCCGGAAGATAGTTGATGCTGTCGCATACGCAGATAATGGCATTTACGGTTCCAAATAATTCAAATTCGCACATATCCTGCTGCAGATATAAAATGGAAGAAAGACCGCTTTTCTGTTTCTTTTCATTGGCAACTTCCAGCATGTCCGAAGAAACGTCAATGCCAATCATATCATAACCGGCAGAAGCAAGTCCCTCTGTAATGGTTCCGGTTCCGCAGCCAAGTTCCGCTACCAGTCCTGTGTGGATATTGTATTTTTTAGTAATGCGAGAATATAGGTTATCCAGTCGTCATAAGGAATATTATCCATCAGTCTGTCATAGACCTGTGCAAAACTGGTATATGCTTCCATTTCAAGCCTCCATGTTATTCCATTTTTCTAACGATTATAATATGATACCGGATGAAAAACAACAGTTTCTTTTGTTGAACATGAGAGGCTTTTTGTGGTACTATAAATTAGGTTAGTAATCCTTATATGACATGGTTTCATATACGAAAGCAGGTATTTTGACATGATAAAGTTCTATAGAACCGACCAGAAAATTTTATCAGAGATAACTGAATATGCAGAGAATATGTGGGTTTGCATGACGAAACCTACGGTGGACGAGACGAAATTAATCGCGGAAGATTTTGAATTGACCTTGCTGACGTCAGAGCGGCATTGGATGATGAGGAAAGTTCGCGTGTAGAGGTAGAAGATAACTATACGCTGATTCTTGTGGATATTCCTTCGATTGAAACAAGAAATGATAGAGAAGCGTATACGACTATCCCGTTGGGTATTATTCTTGTAAATGATATTTTGATTACAGTATGTGCAGAGGAGACGCCGGTTCTTGATGCATTTATTGATTCAAAAAGTAAAAGATTTCAGTACAAAAAAAGCGGATGCGTTTTATGTATCAGATATTATATAGAAATTGCATGACGTACCAGTATTATCTGCGTGTTATGGATAGAAGAAGAACACTGATTGAGCAGAGAATTCAGGATGAAACAGAAGATACAGATTTGATTGATTTGCATGAACTGGAATCCAACCTGGTTTACTTCGCAACATCACTTCGTGCGAATGGCGTTGTACTTGACAAACTCGCTAGATACAGTAGCATTAAGCAGTACCCGGAGGATCAGGAATTATTGGATGACGTTATGGTCGAAAATAAGCAGGCGATTGAGATGACCGGTATCTACCGTGATATTATGAGCGGTACCAGAGAGTTGATGACAACGATTATCAATAATCGGTTGAATAATATCATGAAATTTTTGGCGGCAATCACAATTGTAATGGCAATACCGACGATTATTTCCGGTATCTATGGTATGAACGTAGCAGGAGAATGGATGCCATTGTCAACGACGCCATACGGATTTTATATTATCTGCGGCATCATAGTATTAATATGCATCGTCATAGCATTGATACTCCGTAAAAAGAAAAATGTTCAAGATGTAACAGCATGAACGCAATTTCGAAAAAACAGCCATGGCTTGCTCGCAAGCCAAAGGCTGTTTGAGAAATTATGTGAGTGCAACGAACACCGAGAATTCGGAGAATTCGAGGTGCGTTCATGCGAAAGGAAAATGGACAATAAATTATGTGAGTGCAACGAACACCGAGAATTCGGAGAATTCGAGGTGCGTTCATGCGAAAAAGGAAACGCAGTTTATTGGACATTGACGTGCTTGCTTTGCAAGCGCAGGAAAATGGAAGGCAAAACAGAATAAAGAAAAAATTGGCGGAGATTTGGCGGAGCCTTTTGGGAATGACGATTCACAAAAAAGAGAAGAAATATCTCCGCTATTTTTGAAAGGAAAAAAGATGAAATTATTTCATTTGTCAGACCTTCATATTGGAAAAGTCATAAATGGTTATGACATGTATGAAGACCAGGAATATGTATTTAATCAGATTTTAGAATATATGAAACAGGAACAGCCGGATGCGCTGATTATTGCAGGGGATATTTATGATAAAGGTGGTACCGTCGGCAAAAAGCGGTTCGAATGTTTGATGCATTTTTAACAGCGGCAGCAGATAGCGGCAGCCAGATTTTGATTATCAGCGGAAATCACGATTCCCCGGAACGACTGGATTTTGGAAAAGATATTTTGAAACGACAGAATATTTATATGAAAGGAACCTATGGGGACGGAGCATTAAAGGTAACGCTGCAGGATTCGTATGGAAATGTAAATATCTATTTGCTGCCATTTATAAAACCAGCGGACGTTGTGCAGGGGGAAACGGTAAGTTATACCGATGCGATGATTCGTGCAATTGCGCAGATGGAACTTGTTCCGGAAGAAAGAAATATTTTAGTCGCTCATCAAAATGTGACAAATGGCGGAGAAAACAGACGGTCAGAGTCGGAAACAATCATGATTGGCGGCGTGGACAATATAGACAGTTTTGTTTTCCGGGATTTTGACTATGTAGCGCTTGGGCATTTGCATTCGCCGCAGTCTGTTGGAAGAAAAAAGAAATTCGTTATTGCGGAACGCCGGTTATTTATTCCATGTCCGAGGCGTCGGATAAAAAGTCCGTAACCGTTGTAGAAATGAAAGAAAAGGGAACAATTGCTGTTCGTGAACTGCCGCTGAAGCAGTTGCATCAATGGTATGATTTTACAGGAACGTTAGAAGAAGCAATGCGCAGGGAAGAAAATGAAGATTATGCAAGAATTATTCTGACGGACAAAGAGACGATAATTGACGCGCAGGCAAGGCTTCGTACGGTGTATCGGAAATTAATGACAATGGAATTTCAGGGACTTGAAACAAATGTATCCGACGAAGAACGGACCGTAGAAAAAATAAGAAATCTGCAGCCGGAAGAAGCGGTTGCGGATTTTTATCAAAAAAAAATACCGGGAAGGAATTGTCGGATGAAAACCTGAAATATATACAGGCATTAATTCAGGAATACAAAGAAATATAAAAAATCGGGGGAGCAGGCAAATAGAAAAATCAGAGGATAATATGACAGAATTGCAGGAATAAAACAGGATGAGGCAGGTGAAAAATTATGCGTCCACTTTTGCTTACAATGCAGGCGTTTGGAACATATGTTGAAAAAGACAGAAATAGATTTCAGAAGGCTTGGAACGAAAGGGTTATTTTTGGTTGCCGGTGATACCGGTTCCGGAAAGACGACCATTTTTGACGGAATCATGTTTGCGCTTTATGGAGAAACCAGCGGAGGAAGCGGCAAAAATCATACAGGAAGAAATGGAGAAATGCTGCGAAGTGATTTTGCGGAACCAAAACAGGAAACGTATGTAGAATTGTTATTTGAAAGCGGCGGTCATGAATATAAGATATGGAGAAGTCCGTCTTATGATAGGGAAGGCTATAAAACAGCCAAACCGGCAGACGTGCGTTGGGCGGAAGACGGGCAGGATACGGAATTAAGAGCTGCCGATATAGATGGTAAACGGACAGCAGGCATTCGCGGCAGAGTATGGGAAGTGCTGGGTTTAACAGCAGAACAATTCCGGCAGGTTGCGATGATTGCACAGGGAGATTTCAAAAACTTCTGCTTGCAGATACGAAAACACGAGGCGATATTTTTAAGACAATTTTTAATACCGGCATCTATGATTTTATTCAGAATCGGATTGGACAGGATTGCAGAGAGGCAGAGTCGGAATTTAAAGAACTGACAGTAAAAATAAATGAAGGAATCAAGGGAATTGAATTGCCCGATTGCAGCATTTTTTGCAGGAATATCAATTAGAGAACATGGCGACAGAACTGGAAAAGGGCTATCTGGCGCTGAAACCGGTGATTGATATGCTGGAACAGTTAAACAGACAGGAAAATGAAAGGGCAGACAAGCTGAGCGGTGAAATAAAAAAGAAAAAGATAAGGCGGAAGCTGAAATGCAGTCCTTTCAGTCCGCTGTTTTAAAAAAGTACACAGGATGTTGAACGATGTTATCGTCAATATGCCGGACACAGCGCAGCGCTCTTACAGAAAAAAATTTTGAATTTGCGCAGGCAGAAGCAGAATATAAAGAGTGGGATGCTGTATCCGTTGAGAACTTAACATTGGAGGAAGCGGAACTGGAAAAACAGATGACGATATTATCCAAACTGGAAACGCTGGAACGGGAAGAAAAGGTACTTGCGAAGAAACGGGAAGATGCGGAACAACGCCAGAGGTATGCACTGGAAAAAGTAAAACACCAGAAAGAACAAAACGGAAAATATGAAAAACTGATACGACAGGGGGATGATACGAAAGCAGATAATGAAAAATACCAGATACAGGAAGCGACCATTGAAAAGCAGAAGCAGCGTCTGCAGCGATTGAAACAGCAGGCAGGAGAATTATCGGAAGATGAACGTGTATGTACCAATTGTATGAATGAAAAAAACATCAACGGTTGGAGAAAAGAGATGGGGCGTTCCTCCGATATCAGGAAGCGGATATTATCAGAAACAGCCAGATTTGCGGGGAGCTGGCACACAAAACTGGAAACCGGAAAGCCATGTCCGGTCTGCGGCAGCACCAATCATCCAAACAAAGCCTGTTATGAAGGAACCACAATAACCGCAGAGGATGTCAAACGCAAACAGCAGGAATTTGATGCTGCAGAAAAGGAATTGCGGGAAGCAGAAATGCAGTATGAAAAATATGTTGCTGCCTGGCAGGAGAAAAAACGGAATTTTGCCGATGACGTCAAAGAAATTCTTATAGAGCGGAACAAAGAAATGCCGACGGAAGCGTCCATTTCCGCACTTGATACAATACTGACAGCAGAAATAAAGGATTGTGAAACAGAAAAACAGGCAGTCCAAAGGCAGTTGAAAGAATGCCGGAACGCACATAACCGATATCTGGAAACGATGCAGCGCTGGGAAGAAGGAAAAGAAATTCTGAAAAAGGCAGAGCAGGAAGCGGACCAGGCAGCACAGCGTTATAAAGAGACAGATGGAATGTATCTGATGAAAAAAAACGGAAGTATTTCAGATGAAACAGAATGTCCAGGGAGATGCGGTTGCTGTAAAACGAAAACTTCAGGATGTAAAAACGGAACTGGATTCTATCAGAACAGAAAAACAGGCATCCCTCAGGCAATATCAGAATCTGATGAAAGAGATTGCCGGACTGCAAACTTCTGTAGAGCATGACTTACAGGAGCAGAAGCATAGATATCAGGAAGCGGAAGCCTTGCTTGCAGAAATGCAGAAAAAAAGCAGGGATGGACGAAAGAATATCCGACAGAAAATTAGAAACATTTGACGACGTTTTCGATAAATCAGAAACCGACGCAGAAAAACAGAATGCCGGATTTTGCTCATATATGGATGATGTAAGTCGGATGCTTTCTGATAAGAAGAAACGGATTGCGGCAGAACGTTTTGAACTGGAAGAAAAAAAGAACGCTTATATCAAACGGATTACGATAAATCAGGCGGCACATCGGAAACTGAAGCAAAATGTCAAACGCTTTGAGGAAGTTTTATAAAAAGTACAGCCGGTTAGAGGATTTGAGCAAAGCTGTGCTTGGTAATTATAAGCTGGAAACATATATACAGGAAGTATATTTTGATAAAATTATCGAGAGTGCAAATCGGAGACTGCGGAAAATTATCCATAATCAGTTTGAACTTCGCAGAGGAATGAAAACAGCCGGAAACCGGGGACTGGACTTGTTCATCTATGATTACAGAACCGGAACCGTCCGGGACGTAAAGACGCTTTCCGGCGGAGAGGCATTTGTAGCCTCGCTTTCCATGGCGCTTGGACTGGCGGATATCGTATCGGGATATTCTGCCGGGGTACAGATAGAAACGCTGTTTATTGATGAAGGATTTGGCTCGCTGGATTCCGATATTCTGGAGCAGGCGTTAAATGTCCTTGCAGAACTTTCAGAATCCGACCACCTGGTCGGCATCATTTCTCATGTGGAGGAATTAAAACGAAGAATCGACAGGCAAATTGTCGTATCAAAAGATGAAAAATGGAGGAAGCCACATAAAGCTGGAAGGCTGTTAGCGAACCGTTTGGTAACGAAGCCGCTGACCTTATACCTTCCTTCCGCGGACCGCTTGCGCTCTTATCCTCATGTAGCGGTACATAAGGCAGCAAAATACGCTGCCTAAGTACCGACATTCGGACATGTCCGCTTCATGAAGGTAGAGGAGCCCGCGGCTTCGTCACCAATCAAGTCCGCGAAAGGAAAGGTATACAACCTGCGGCTTCGTCACCGATACCAGCTAGGTCGGTTACATGGACAATGTTTTGCTGTGTGCGTCCAAATTATAATCTCTTGTGTATCCATCATCTTCATACAGGACATAAGCGCTGTCTTTGTATCCGATAAGTTTTATCGTATCGGTGTCAAGTTCGGCAACACTTTCTGCTGCGTCCGCAACCGGAATGCATTTGCCGGAACGGATAAACAATGGAACGACATTTAACGGAACCGGGATATAGTGATGTCCTTTTTTTCCAGAATTTCAGTGGAAATGCTTCCATCCGGCAAGAAGGATACAAACATCATTTCCTCAGGAAGATAAACATAACGTCCCTTTGCGTTCTGTGTATAAACAGGAGCAATCATAATTTCATTTCAAGCATAAGCTGGTCTTCGACAGTTGCAGCCATAGTGTCTGTTGGATATTCAAATGCCAGCGGTTTAAAGAGCATATCATCCGTTAATGCGGCTTTCATATATTCGCTGTAAATGTATGGCAGCAGGCGGTAGCGCACGCCGATAATATGACGGAAATCTTCCGGCTGTTCAAACAAATAGCATTCCTGATTTCTGGTTCCGAGGGCGGCGTGATTCCGCATCAAAGGCGTAAAGACGCCAAGCGCCAGCCAGCGGAGCAGCAGTTCTCTGGAAGTATCTGCACCGAAACCACCCAAATCTGCACCGACGTAGAGGAAACCGCACATATTTAAAGAAGGCAGCATTTTCAGATTTAACAGAACATGGGACCACCATGACTTTGTTATCTCCGGTCCAGATTCCACCGTAACGGTGCATGCCGATGTATGAAGAACGGGAGAACAACAGGCATCTCTTTTCCGGGGAAATTTCCTGCAGAGCTTCCCCGGCAGCTCTTGTCATATTAAAACCATACAAATTATGCACGTTGTCATGGCGTACTTTTTCACCATTTACAGTATGATAAAACGAGGCGTAATCATCCGGATGATTTGCAAGTTCGGCAAGTCGGTCGCGCATAGCCCAGACGCCGTCTACGGTTTCTTCCTGTTCCAGAAAAGATTTCATGGCTTCCTTTGTTTTGCTTTACACCCTCCGGGGTATAAAAGATCGCAGGCTCATTCATATCATTCCAGAAGCCTTCAATTCCGCTGTCGGTCAAACGCTTATATTTTGCGCCAAACCATTTGCGTACTTCCGGATTTAGTACGTCAGGGAAATGGGTATAACCCGGCCATACAGCTGCTGTAAAATCGCTTCCGTCTTCCCGTTTGCAGAAATAGTCATTGGCAACGCCTTCTTCATAAACATCATAGCCTTTCTCAATTTTGACACCGGCATCAATGATCGGAATCAGGCGAATGTTATTCTCTTTCATTTCACTTACAAATGCAGGAAAATCTGAAAATTCATCGCTCAGTGTAAAATCCTTAAAACTATCCATATAGTCAATATCCATATAAATCATATCAATTGGGATATGATTTTCCCGGTATCCTTTTGCAACGTATACGAAGTCTTCTTTTGTTTTATATCCCCAGCGGCTCTGCCCGAAACCAAACGCAAATTTTGGCGGAATGTAGCTTCGACCGATAATTTTGCGGAACTGCTTTACAATATCGTATGGGTTTTCTCCGTCAATGATATAAATATCCAGGTTAGCGTCGGCACAGGAAATAACAAGCTCGTCAATCTTTGTATAACCGATATCAAATGTCAGGGCAGCCGGATAATCAACATAAATACCAAAAACAGGATTTCCGGCAACAATAATAAAATTGTGCGCGCGCCATATAAAGAGCGGGTGTCTTCGAGATGGTTTGGGTTATCGCTGCAGTTGCTGGTATAGATAAAAAACCACGTTTGTTGATTCCACGGTTTGATTCGCCAAGACCATAAACAATATCGTCCGGTGCCATCGTATAAGTAAATTGAAAACCATCCGTAAGATTCAGGTTTCCATAGGCAGGAACGCCTTCTGTCTGCTCGATGGAAACGACAACGGATTCGGTTGGAATTGGATTCCCAAATGTGTATTTTTTTAATCATAGTGCTTACCTCCACAAAAGTTATGCTCGATAGTTGATAATGAAATTATATTATCATTGTGTTGCTATTTCTTGCATTATTTTTTATAATAAATAACACAATATTAACCTTTAGAAGAAACAGAAGAACTGAATAAGAGAAAATGGAAGAACTAAATAAGAGGGAACGGAAGAACTGATAAGAAGAAACGAAAGAACCAATACGAGGAAGCAGAAGAACTGATAAGAAGAAACAGAAGAACTGATAAGAGAAAACAGGAGATGGAGTATGAAGCAGGACAACGCGTTACAGGAAAAAAGGTACGATATGGAACAGAGAAACATCCGATAACCGGCATGCATTTTATCACCGGATTGGGGACCGCTTATCCCGATTACTTTTTGTTGAGCGCCATTGGCATCATTATATTGAAATTTTATATATAATAAAAGGGAGTTACAGCTTTGAGATTAACCTGCAGAATTATAAGCTGGAAGCAGGCGATATCTGTATTTTAAACAGTGGAGATTTGCATCAGATTACAGGAGATTCCTCCGATACGATGCATGATGTTGTACTGTTTGACCCCTGCATTCTTGCATTTGGATATGGAGATGAGTTTCAGGAAGCATGCATTCAGCCGATTGTAGAGCAGCTTCTTGTGCTGCCGAATTTGTATCGGAAAGGAAGTCCGGAACATGCATGCATTTGTTCAAATGTGCAGAAACTGATGCAGACAGCGGTAAATCGGGAGAACGGATGGTATATGAAAAGCAAGCTGCTGATTCTGGACATTCTTGCAGCGATATATCAGGCAGGACTTCTGCTTCAGACGGAGAGCGTCAGGTCATATGAGGAACAGCAGAAAATACAGCATTATAAAGCGGTGATATCGTATATGGAAGAACATTACAGCCAGCCGGTTACGCTGCAGAATCTTGCGGATACCGTTCCATGCAGCAGCCAGTACCTTTGCCGGTTCTTTAAGGATATCGCAGGCATTCCACCAATCCAATATCTGATTCATCTGCGGGTAAACCGGGCGTGTTATCTGTTTGAACATACGTCGAAATCGGTGTTGGAGGTGGCGCTTGACTGCGGCTTTGAAAATGTCAGTTATTTTATTCGAAAATTTAAGGAAATAAAAGGTTGTACGCCGAAAGAATACCGGAACATGCAGAAAGATTGAATTTGCGGATTCCCGGGATATATGATACACTGAACGAAGCATGAACGCAGCTCCTTAGAACATACACTGTCTGCAAAACTCCTTGCTTGCAAGTGAGTTTGCAGGCAAGGGATGTTCAAGGAGCTATGTGAGTGCAACAAACACCGAAGAAACGCAGTTTCTGAGGTGGCGTTCATGCGAAAAGAAGGAGTCTTGTGAGGACTCGGCATAAGGCGAAAAACGAACGGAGCTGACAGGCGACGTGATGACAGGATAGAGAAGGTCCGTAGCTGAAAAAATGGAGTTGGAGGAATGCAGGATGATAACAATTAAAGAAATTGCGTCTTTATTAGGCGTAAGTCCCACCACAGTATCCAATGTAGTTAATGGACATACAAAAAAGATGTCCGAAGAAACCAGAGAACGGGTGGAGGAAGCCCTTGTCAAATATGGATTTCGTAAAGTGGCATATCCAAGCGCAAAAAGCCATGATTTGAAGCTGGTATCAGTAGATTTTAATATCCGGTTTCGGGATAAAGTATTTATGGACCCATTCTGTGCAGAATTGTTGGATTCGATATCGGTGAATCTGCGGCAATATGACAGATATTCGGTATGCGGAAGTCCGCGGACGACAGAGGAAACTTTTTCAAAGCTGAAAGCGCCGAATATTGAGGGCGGCATTATTGTGGGGTTTGAGCCGCGGGAATGTATGGCATTTGCAGAAAAAAGTAGGAAAACCGGTTGTTTTTATCGACTGCGGCGAAGGACTGTATGACAATGTTGGGATTGAAGATTATGAAGGCGGAAAGATGATTACGGATTTTGTGCTGAAGCAGGGGCATCGGAAAATTGCGTTTTTTGTGCGATAGAAAAAGTCCGGTTTCCGGTACGCTTGACCGTTTTCAGGGATATTGTGATGCATTAAGAAATTACGGAATTGAGTATCAGAACCGGGATTACTATTACCTGCCGGATGATAAAAATTTACGACGGGAGACGCTTCGTGAATTTGCAGGAAGAATCAAAAAAGAAGGGTATACGGCGGCATTTGTCGTATCGGATTATCTGGCGAACGAAGTGATTACGATGTTATCGGCAGAAGGCATTCATGTTCCGGAAGATATTTCTGTTACAGGTTTTGATGATAATATGTATGCGAAACTCAGCGTACCGCCGCTTACAACGATTCGTCAGTCTGTCTATGAGAAAGGCGAGCGGGCGGTAAAACTGCTGATGCAGAGAATTATGGGCGAGGAAGTTTTGGTGAATTCCTTTAAACTTCCGGTTGAACTGATTGTACGGGATAGTGTAAAAAATAATAAACTGACAGGTTTTGTGCAAAACGAAAAAGAACGGATACGGCAGAGAAAAAATTGCAGGAATTTGCAAATCATCTCTGCCATTTTTTTACCCTTCTTTTTCGACGTTTTTGTCAATTGGGCAAAAGTAACAAAATTTGTACACTTCTGGCAATAAAAACAAAATTTGTGCTGTTAAATTTATTGGTTTTGCACACAACTTATTGGAAAACAAAAACATAACCAGATACAATTAAATTACTGAAATGCTCAATTTTAATGTACGCTAAAAAGATTATTGTGAATGGGAGGTAGAAAGATGATAAAGAGAAAAAAATGTACAGCATTGATGCTGGCAGCAGTAATGACAGCGTGCTTATGCCTCACCGGATGTGGTGACAGGAAAAACAAGGATGGGAAGGTGGTAATTGAGCTGGTTCAATATAAACCGGAGGCTGTAGATGTATTTGAAGAACTGGAAGAAAAATTCAACGCTACACATGATGATATTGAACTGGTTATTGATTCTCCAAATGATGCGATGACAATTCTGAAAACCAGATTTATCCGGGAAGATAATCCGGATATTATCGGAATCGGCGGAGATATTAATTATTCAAACTTTCTTGACGCGGAAATGCTGATGGATATTTCAGATTTTGACGGACTGAATGACATTAAAGAAAATTATCTGACAACAAATAAAGATTTGGAATATGTACCGGTAGATGGCGTTTATGCATGCCCATACATGTCAAATGCAGCCGGAGTTCTGTATAACAGGGACATATTTGAAGAACATGGATGGGAGATACCAACAACATGGGATGAATTTTTACAGCTTTGTGAAACCATAGAAGCGGCAGGCATCCAGCCTCTGTATTTTGGATTTAAAGATTCCTGGACCTGTCTTGCACCATGGAACGCGATTGCAGTTGACCTCTGCGAAACCGATTTAACGTATCAGGTAAACAGTGGAAATGCAGAATTTTCCGAAGCATACAGAGAAGTAGCGGAGAAAGACAAAGCGCTTCTGGATTATGCACAGCCGAATCCGGTTGCATATGGATACAATGATGCATGTACTGCATTTGCAAGAGGGGAATCCGCAATGTTTGTAATCGGAAACTATGCGATTCCGCAGATTAAATCCGTAAATCCTGATATCAACATTGATTCATTTGTATTCCCGGCAAGCAATAATGCAGATGAAAATGTACTGAATTCCGGTAATGATTTGATGTTCTGTATTATGGAAGACTGCGAATATAAAGAGGAGGCTTACGAGGTATTACGATTCCTTCTCGAAGATGAAAATGTACAGATGTATCTTGACGACCAGAGCGCAGTACCATGTAAAAAAGGCGATTTCGAGCTGGCAAGTGAGCTGGACGGTATGAACGATTATATTGTAAATGGTAAGATAGCGGATTATCACGACCACCATTATCCAAGTGAAATGGCGGTAGACGCCATGATTCAGACATATTTGCTGGACGACAGCAGCGATGCGCTTGACACATTCCTGGCGCGGTTTGACAAGGAATGGGAAAGATACAACAGGGACATTATTGCAAAAGTTAAGGCATATCAGGAAAAGGAGGAATAGCAAATGGGAAAAAAAAAAAAAAAAAGCAAAGACAGCATGGAGTCAAAATGACAAATTCTTTCTTGGCGTGCTGATACCTGTACTTCTTCTGTTCTTTTTGTTTTAATACGCTTCCGCTGATAAAAGGTTTTTACTATGGTCTTACAAACTTTAAAGGATATGGAAGTTAATTGACTTTGTAGGATTACGGAATTTTATAGATTTATTTCAGGATGTGCGTGTAGGTAAGTCTTACTTATTCACATTCAAATATGCAATTGTAATGACGATACTTGTAAACGTAATCAGCCTGATTCTTGCGCTTGGATTAAACCGCGAGATTAAAGGAAAAAAAATGCATTACGGGGAATTTATTTTGTACCAAACATACTGGGAGGTCTTGTAGTCGGCTATATTTTCAGCTTTATCTTTACATACATTCTCCCGGCAATTGGAGAAGCAACCGGAATCGGTTTCTTGCAGAACAGTATGCTGGCAAGCACAAAAACAGCATGGATTGCCATTGTAATTGTCGGCGCATGGCAGGGAATTGCAATGAATACGATTATCTACATTTCGGGACTTCAGACCGTTCCGGAAGAAGTATATGAAGCATGTATGCTGGATGGCGCGTCCGGATGGAAGAAATTCACGAAGATTACATTCCCGTTGATTATGCCATTTTTCACAATCAACCTTGTGCTTTGTATGAAGAATGCATTGATGGTATTCGACCAGATTATGGCATTGACAAAAGGCGGTCCTTCGCAGAGTACGGAGTCCATTTCCTATCTGATTTATAATAACGGTATGAATGGCGGACAGTTCGGATTCCAGAGTGCAAATGCATTTGTATTCTTTATTGTAATTGTAGTTATTTCATTCCTGCAAATGAAATTTTTAGGTGGTAAGGAGGAACAGTTATAATGGAAAAGAAAGATATTGAAATCAAAGAAACGAATACCGGGAAAAATACTGCCGCTGCCGAGCCTGAAAATGTGGTAGAAACAAAACAGGAAACGCCTGCAAAAGAAGCAGAACAGGAAAAAAAGCTGCTGCAGTCGTATTAAATAAAAACCCGGAGGAAATTCCATATAAAAAGATGAAGAAAAGCTCCGGCGCAGTCGGAAGCAAAGCAGTCAACCGGGTGATAAATGTATTACTGGTGCTTGGATGTTTAACGATATTCTTCTTCCCATTATATATGACAATCATCATTGCCTTTAAGAAGCCATCGGAAATGACAAATGATGTAGCTGGTGCACTGGCATTCCCACAGAAATGGAGTTTTGAAAACTTTGCAGAGGCAATGCGTGTAACTGATTTCTGGCATTCTCTTGGAAACAGCTTGCTGCTTACAGGCGTGACTGTTATTATCTGTATTTTGCTGCATTCACTTGCCGGTTATCTGATTGGAAGAAAAATGAATAAGCACAAAATCTTTAAAGCGTCTTATTACTATATTGTAGCAGGTATGTTTGTACCATTTGCTGTTCTTATGATGCCGCTGGTAAAAGAAACTGCACAGCTGGGAATCGCAAACAGATTCGGCGTTATTATTCTGTATGTTGTATTCTATATGCCGATGAACATAATGTTATATACAGGATACTTAAAGAATATTCCAATGGCGTTAGAAGAAGCAGCCTGCGTGGATGGCGCAT
>VOFJ01003222.1_pt1 | contig 83380 bp, 124 predicted proteins | sample 5384081 | NCBI WGS metagenome assembly VOFJ01 (sample SAMN12384729, study PRJNA508395) | human gut metagenome | isolation source: healthy gut I | host: Homo sapiens | reverse complement strand
GTCCTTCCGTCAATCGGCTTTTTTGCGTTCTTTGGGATCAGCCAAACACCAGCCATCTTCACAGCACCGGGGATACGCCCAGCAGCGCAATAATAATTTACCCTACGAGGTGTCACGCCCCACTTCTCGGCGGCCTCTTTCAATGTCATATAGTCCATTTCGCACCTCCACAAAGTACATTATAGTTCCTCATCTCGAATAATGCAAGAAACATAATATGAATTATAAAGTTTAATCTTACTGCATTCTCTGAACTTAGGATACTCATTAGAATGGGGGTTAAGATAACGATATAGATGCACTTCACCTTGCCCTCATACTGCGGCAACAGGGCTTTCAGTGCTTCAAGATTATCGCCGTGGATGATCATGTTCTCACTGTCGTTGTTCTCGGTGTGCTGCCCCTGCTCACCAAAACTGTATTGCCGCTCCAGCACCCGGAAGGGAACTTCCTGATGATGGTTCACGACTTTATTTTTACCGATCCATGCCAAGGTTAGCATGGCGTTTTTCTCCAATCTAAAAATTTCAAACTGCGGACAAAAAAAAGGACGCATTGTTGTAGCAAGCAGGGCATTCGTCTATACAAATGCTATTTTGCTTTGCAAAAAATGCTTGTTGGGCTATGCCCAAACCCCATTTGTTCTGCATCGTGCCGATGCAGGCGGCGCGTTTGTTCCAAACACTTTTATAACAAAAAATAGCCTAGGGTTCTTCCATGAGGGAAGAATCCTAGGCTATCTTCATTTATCGGGACTTCATTTTTTTTCGGCAATGCTCTTTTCCTCTGCAAAGAACATTTCTACGTTTCTCTTTGCACGAAGAAGCTCCTGCATTTCTTCTTTCGCTTTGCGATAGTCCGGGTAGCGTGCTTTCTTTTCTGTCAGCAGTTTGGAATATTCCGCGTCCAGCTCCTTGACCTTGGGGGAGCATTTTCAAATTAGCTTCATCAAACGCTGCTTTCGCTGCCTTGTGCAGTGTGAATCTCCGTGCGGTGCGTTTCCAGAAAGCGTTTGCTATATCCGGTCTTGCGGTAGGCATCATAAACCGGTCGCGTTTTGGCGTAGTTGATGATATGCGCTTTCAGCACTGCAATTTCTGCCAACCGCTTCTCTGATGCTTTAATGGAATCTCCCAGTTCATGATAGCGAGCAGTGGAAGCATCCATACGCTCCTGCATTTCTTCGATGCTGCCGATTTTATTTTCCTGTAAGAAAATCAGGGTCTTGGACATCTCTTTCAGATTATAGTGCTTTGCCCACCGTGCGTAGCCTTCACCTTTGCCCTCGGAGAGTTTTGCCTGAATGTCCACCAACAGATGGAACGGCTGCTCTTTGGGCGGCTGCTTCTGGTACGGCTGGTGTTTCGCCTTGCCCTCCAGCACTGCCTTGATTTCATCTTCGCTGTATCCTGCGCCCAGTGTCCGAAAACGGATAAAGCGTTTCTGCCGTGTTCCTTTGACCGAAGTGTACCTTCCCCGTTTGATTTCGTAGCCCTGCTGTTCCAGCTTTTGAAGGAAGCCCCCGCAACTTGCAGGTTTCTCGTTCAGCAGGATGCCGTCGATTACAGAACACAGCTTGTCACGATTGCTTTCTTTGGGTGGATAAAGGGTGCGCTTCTGTCGCTCCCGGTAGGGCTTCTTTTTCAATGACAGACAGCTGGTGTTCCAGACAAATCAAATCGCTCAGCCGTTGCACAGCCAGCCCGGACAATAGAAAATCACGGAATTTCCGGGTGCTGTCCAGCGCAGTGGAGTTATAAATAATGTGGTTGTGGATGTGCTCACGGTCCGTGTGGGTGGCAACGATAAACGCATACTTGCCTTTGGTGAAACGCATCGCCAGTTCGTAGCCCACCTTGTTGGCTTCTTCGGCGGTGATCTCTCCGGGTTTGAATGATTGACGAATCTGATAGGCGATCACGTCACTTTTTGTCTGCGTCCAGTCATCAGCTCATACTGGCGTTTGGAGAGCATAAATTCTTCGGTCTGCGGTCAATGGGCTGCACTCATAGCTGCTGACCAACTCTCCCTTGTTCGTTTTGTCAGGATTCTGCGCATAGTCCGTGCGGCTTTTCAGGCAGGCCGCAACCGACTTGCCCTTGTTTTTGTGCAGCAGCGCGATCAAACGTGTTGCAGCCAATTCTACCACCTCCCGGCAAAAAGAAAATGCCGCACAATGGCGGCATAAAGATTTTATAATTCTGCAACCCAGCCGCTGAACCATTCCACGGCTTCTACAATGACTGTTCCGGCGGTGATGAGCAGGAAGCATCCAAACTCTGCCACCAGTAAAATCAAAAACTGCAGCCACTCCCGGCAGTACAGCGTATAAAGACCGCAGCCGAAAATAATACAGCATGGGCAGAGCCAGCACAAACGCCGACAGGTTCAGCGTCCATTTCAGCATCAGCGCAAGGAAAGCAGTAATCAGCCAAAACGGGAAAACAATCATCTTAAAAACGAACCTCATATCTAGCACCCACCTTTTCATCCCTATTATAAAGTCCTCAACCACCGCGATGCAAGGATGTCACCCCTATGTACCCCCCCCCGTAGCCCTCCAACTACGGGGAAAATTTTAGAGTTCAGCCAGCCGGGAAAGAATCTGTCTGCCAATCTCAATCAATTCGTCCAGCCGCTGCCGCAGGTCCTCCATGTCCGCAGCATAGACCCGACCATTTTCATTGGCGGCTTTGGCGTACTGGTTCAGATTGTTGCTGCACATCTGCAAGAGATACGCCATGCGCCGCAGTTGCGGCAGGTCAAGGTTCAGGCAGTAGCCGTCCAGTGCCATTTTACGGATATAGGCACTCAGGCTGCGGATGCCTATGCCCAGCATTTTCTCATAGATGCGGTTTTTCTCCGACTTTGTTGTTCTCAGGATAATGATTTCATCCCGCTTTTCTTTCACCGGGCATCACCATCCTTGTCGTAGTAACTGCGGAAGGGCTTCACAGGCTCCGGCTTATCGGATTTTTCCTCCAGCGCAACGCCAGCACTGAAGGGCGACGGGGTGCATCCTCGTCTGGTTCTTCCTCCTGTTCCGGCTCGTGGCTCTTTTCGTCCACGTCCAACTGGGCGTTCAGCTCTGCAAGCCGAGCGGACTTCTCTGCCAGTTCTTCCTCCTGTGGGAAGGGCTTTTCTACCTCAATCTGTGCCGCCGCCTGCTGCTGATGCAGGGTATCCAGTTCGTTTTCTGCGGCGGTGATGCGTTCCGGGAAGTTGTTCAGGGAGTTATCCAGACGGATGATGTTGCCCAGTGGGTCGGTGCCCAAAGGCACCGTGTACTTTCGCTGCCCATTCAAAAGTGCCTGATACTCCGTGCGGAAGGTGTCGAACCGCAGGGACAGCTCAAAGCCCCGGTAGCTGCCGATCGCTTTTTCTTCGGCGTTGGGCAGTTCGGAACAAGCAAGAACCAGACGCTCACCGGCGGTCTTTTTTTCTCGTCGTAGGTCACGCCCCTGATGGTCATACCGCAGAACTCCTCCTTTGCCCTGCGGGTGAGCGGCGGCAAGCTGCGCGTCCGCTTTCAGCCCGGCGATGTGGGCGTTCGTTTCCTGAATGTCAGCCGGGAATTTTGTCAGCAGCTTGTCTTGCAAGCGGAATTTCTGGCTCTGGTGGTCGGCTTTCAGAACCTTGAGTTTTGCGACCTGAACATCCAAATCCATCTTCTCCTTGATGAGCGGATTTCCGGCACATAATGCCTTGATCTCCGCATAGGACAGTGCCTGCTCGTCTACATCCTCGCAGGAGCGAACCGGGGATTTACTGGTCATAATCTGCGAGATAAATCGTTGTTTGTTCTCCAAAGTTTGCCAGAGGTAGGCGTCGAATGTCCCTTCCGTGACGTAATTGAACACCTTGACTTCCTTATTCATGTTGCCCTGCCGAATGATGCGACCATTGCGCTGGGTCATGTCGCTGGGCTTCCAGCCTACGTCCAAGTGGTGCACCGCCACAAGCCGGGACTGGACGTTGGTTCCGGCTCCCCATTTTCGCCGTGCTTCCGAGCAAAACTCGAACATCGCCGGAGCGCACTTTGGAGAACAGCGCCGCTTTTTTTTTCGCCTCGGTGTCGGCGTTGTGGATAAACTCGATCTCATTTTCCGGCACACCGGCAGCAACCAGCTTTTTGCGAATGTCATCGTAGACGTTGAAATTGCCATCGTTCTTTGGTGTTGAGAGGTCACAGAACAAAAGTTGGGTCAACTTCTGGTCTTTGCCTTCCTCCCAGATCTTCAGCACGTTCTGCACACAGACGTTCAGCTTGCTGTTGGGGTCGTCTGGCAGCATGGGGTTCATCAGGCGAACGTCCAAGCCGATTTTTCTGCCATCGTTGGTGACGCAGAGCATATTGTCCTCGGAGGCATCCACGGTGCCGGAGTGGATCTTTGCAGCACGTTTGCTTAGTTCTTGCACCATTTCCTTTTGGATCTCTGAGGGTTTTGCCACCACCGTTTCAAACTTCGCTTCCGGCACAGGCAGGTGGAGCTGGTCGCTGGTTTTAATGTCCGCAACCTCCTTGAACATGGACATCAGCTCCGGCAGGTTGAAGAACTTGGCAAACCGCGTCCGCGCCCGGTAGCCCGTACCTTCCGGCGCAAGCTCGATGGCGGTGGTGGTTTCTCCAAAGGCGGAGGCCCAGCAATCGAAGTGGGTCAGCTTTTTCTGCTGCAAGGTGCTGTACTGCAAATACCGCATGACCGTGTACAGCTCGGTCATGGAGTTAGACACCGGGGTGCCGGTCGCAAACACCACGCCACGTCCGCCGGTGATCTCGTCCAGATAGCGGCACTTGCCGAACATATCGCTGGATTTCTGTGCTTCGCTGGTGGATAATCCAGCGACATTTCGCATTTTTGTTGTGAGGAACAAATTTTTTGAACGCGTGTGACTCGTCCACAAACAGCCTGTCAACGCCAAGCTGTTCAAAGGTGATCACATGGTCCTTGCGCTCATCGGAGCGCAGTTTTTTTCAGCTTGGTTTCCAAACGTTTTGCGGGTCTTTTCCATCTGCTTGATGGAGAAATTCTCACCTGCGTGGACTTTCAGCTCATTGATGGCGGCAAGCGTTTCATAAATTTGCTCCTGAATGATACGTTCCTGCCGCTCAAAGGACAGCGGGATGCGCTCAAACTGGCTATGCCCGATGATGACGGCATCGTAGTCCCCGGTGGCGATGCGGGCACAGAATTTTTTGCGGTTGGCAGTCTCAAAGTCCTTGCGCCGTGCTACCAAAAGTTTTGCGTTAGGGTAGAGGTTCAGGAACTCCGAAGCCCACTGCTCTGTCAGGTGGTTGGGCACCACAAAGAGGGATTTCTGGCACAGCCCCAGCCGTTTTGCTTCCATGGCAGATGCCGCCATTTCGTAGGTCTTGCCCGCACCAACTTCGTGTGCAAGCAGCGTGTTACCGCCATAAAGCACATGGGCGATGGCATTTCGCTGGTGTTCGCGCAGCGTGATCTCCGGGTTCATGCCGACAAAATGGATGTGTGGGAGCCATCATACTCACGGGGACGGGTGGCGTTGAACAGCTCGTTATACTGCTTCACCAGAGAAATGCGCCGCTGAGGGTCCTGCCAGACCCAGTTTGCAAAAGCGTCCTTGATGACCTGCTGTTTCTGTTGTGCCAGCATGGTCTCTCGTTTGTTCAGCACACGCTTGGGCTTGCCCTCGGCATCCTCGATGGTGTCATAGATGCGGACATCTTTCAGATTCAGGGTTTCCTCCAAAATCTTGTAGGCGTTGGCACGGGATGTGCCGTAGGTTTCAGAGGAAATAATATCGCCCCGCCCGGTGGCAGTTTTGCCTTCCACACGCCACTCGGCGGTGTACGGAGAATATCTCACCTTGACTGCATGGCGCAGATAGTAGGGGATCTGGAAGGTCTCGGTCATAAACTTTTGGATAATATCCGGGTCGAGCCACGTTGCACCCAAGCGCACATCAATTTCGGAGGCTTCCAGTTCTCTGGGCTGTGCCTTGGTCAGCGCATCCACATTGACGGCAAATTCCGGGTTGGTCTCTGCCGCAAACTGCGCCATCCGCAGCTTTGCCCGAACATCGCCAGACAGGTACTCGTCTGCCATCTGCCAGCCCGCTTCGGGGTCGGTAGGGTCGGCGGCAGGGTCCTTGAAGATCACGCCGGAGAGTTCAGTGGTAATGCGCCCGTACTCGCCGGGCGTACCCAGCAGTTCTGCCATATAGGGTAAATCCACCTTGCCGTGTTCTCCGATGGACACCGCCAACGCTTCGCTGGGGGTATCCACGCTGGTGACGGTGCGCTCCGGGCGAATGGTGCGCTTGGTGAACATCGCCGCCTTGCTCTTGAGCTGCCCCTGCTCGTCCAGATTTTCCAGCGAACACAGCAGATAATACGAGGAATCCTGCTCAAACAGCCGCCCATTTTTGCGGTCGTTCAGCAGACCGTATTTTGCGGTAAAAAGCATCGTAGGCGGCGTTCAAATGCTCCTGCGTTGCCTTGATGTCCCTCGTCCGGGTAGTCGTTCAACTGCTGGTCGATCAGGTCATTGACGATCTGCCGCAGTTCCACCATGCCGGTGACACGTCCCTTGGCGGTGTCGGACAGTTCTACCTGCGTCATCACGGAATTTTCCCGGTAGAAAACTTCGCCGTCCACTACGGTATAGGAGAAGTTTTTTGACCTCCGGGTCAGCCGGGAAAATGTGCTTCTCATTTTCGACATCCGCAATATCTGGTGTTTCCACCTCAACTTCGGCGTATTGCCCCTCAATATGCTGTACCGCTTCTGCAAGCTGGTCGGCAAGGCTGATGCCCCTCAAGGGGCGCAACCGTCAGTTCCTCTCGTCCATACTGGGTGCTTTCGGTGGAGAGTACGCCCAGAACCATCTCCGGGTGGTCTACGAAATACTGGTTGATGGCAAAGCCATCTTCCGTTTTGCCCAACTGCACCCATGCAGGCTCAATGTCCGCGGGGGCGGTCACGCTTTTGCAGGAAAATAATGTCGCCTGACAACATCCGTACCAGCGTTGGCACGGAAAGCGTTGTTGGGCAGACGAATGGCCCCCAACAGGTCAGCACGCTCTGCCATGTGCTTGCGAGCGGTGCTGTCCTTGCTGTCCATGGTGTAACGGCTGGTGACAAACGCCACGATGCCGCCCGGTCGCACTTGGTCGATGGCTTTCGCAAAGAAATAATTGTGCATGGAGAATCCCAGCTTGTTGTACGCCTTATCGTTGACCCTGTATTGACCAAAAGGCACGTTGCCAACAGCGAGGTCATAAATATCACGGCGGTCGGTGGTTTCAAAACCGGCTACGGTAATGTCAGCCTGCGGGTACAGTTTTTTCGCAATGCGCCCGGTGATGCTGTCCAGTTCTACGCCGTACAGCCGACTGTCTGCCATACTGGTGGGCAACATTCCAAAGAAGTTGCCTACGCCCATGGACGGCTCCAAGATGTTGCCAGACTGGAAGCCCATGCGCTCCACGGCATCGTAGATGCCACGGATCACGGTGGGGCTAGTGTAGTGGGCGTTCAGGACAGAGCCACGGGCAGCGGCATATTCGTCCTCGGAGAGCAACCCTTTCAGTTCCGCGTACTCTTTTTTGACCAGTTGCTCTTATCCGGGTCAAAGGCATCCGGCAGACCGCCCCAGCCCACATACTGCGAAAGCACTTCCTGTTCCTCGGCGGTGGCACCCCGATGCTCCTGTTCCAACTGGAACAGGGTGCGGATGGCTTCGATGTTCCGGGCGAATTTCTGTTTGGGGCCTCCGACACCCAAATCATCATCCGTGATGTGGAAGTTCCCGGCAAGTTCAAGTGTGGATCGTTCCGGTTCAACTGCATCCAGAGTAGGTGATTTTGAGCCAATCGTTTGGATCACAATATCATAAGGCATACGGTTTTCTTCAGCAGGGTATATGGCAACCGTTTTTACAGTACTATCTGGCTGCGTAGTAACCTGTTCATTCTGCCGCAAGCCATCCTCGAATTGTTGCTTATTGATTACTTCGTTATCCCACGACTGTCCCTGTGCGCTGGTGTCAATGCGAACATCCGTTTCGCCTACATAGCCGATTTTGCCTTCGATGGTTCGGGTAGGAAGGTCAACGATAACATTGTCACCGACCTTGTAATCGGGTAGGGGGGTGTTCCATCACTTCCTGTTCCTGCTCGTACAACTCCCGGACAAGAACCAGCGGTTCCTCCCGGAAAATCGGCATCCGCATTTCTGCCAGCGCCATATCCTGCAAGGAAACCTTGCCCTTATCAAAATCCACTCCGTCAATCCGAAATTTCCGGCCATCCATATTGATGATGGAGCCGATGGGCAGATAGTCCTCTTTGTGCAGATGTTTAGTCTGGTGATGAGTCCCATTTTCGTTCAATCCGGCAAGGTAAACATCATTGCCCGCAGACCACAATTCTTTTGACTTTCTTGCCCATAAGCTAGGTGGAAAGCCTGTGACCTGAACTTCGCCCAGTGCTGTTTCTCTCGTAAACAAAGCACTGTTGAGAACTTTTGCGACCTTGGCAGCATCTTCTCCATAGAACATAAAATTGCCGCCAGCTTCAAATCCAACCAGAGTATCAGGGTGCTGCGCCTTTAATGCAGTGTATTCGGCTGCACTGGCGGCGTTCAGTTCAAGGGGAAAGTCGATGGCTCTTCTTTCTTTTGTCCGACAGGTAGCGGTCAGACTGAATCATCAGGTCAATATATTTTTCGACCCGATCCCAGCGGAGAAGCACTTTCTGATGGTCGGGATAATGCTCAAACGTCAGACCATTGCTGTCATGGTCAAGCCAACCACTGCTTCCGTCCAGATAAGTGTGTGAAGAACCGCCGGGGCCATACGGTGCATATTCGTTGGCAAGAGCTTTTGCCCGGAGTTTTCGGTCAGGCTGCAACTGATAAATTTTCCATATCCGAAGTTTGCTGCCTTCAACATTGGAACCTCTCTGCAGCGCGTTTTCAATCTCCGCCTGCGACAAAACAAAAGCGGAGGGCGATTTTTCGCTCTCCGCTTGGTCGATGGATTCAATTTGTTTGGCTTCAGTGGGAATGTGGGCATCGAAGAAACTTAACTGTAAATCAGTTCGTTCAGCACCAGTTCCTCGGCCTGTGCTTTCAGACTGTTCATGTGCTGCACCCACCCCATCTGATGCTGCTCCTTGTTCGGAGCCGGGTTCTGCTTCAGAAGCTGCGCCATGGTCTGCTGCATCCGGTTCTCTGACGTCTGCTCCACCTCCATCAGGTGCGGGTACAGGCTCCCGTTCAGGAGCATCGTGTTGTACAGCACCGGGCGTTGCTCCTTCAGGTACGTCCGGCGCAGCCTGCCGTACTTGCCCAGCGGCTTCCGGGGCTGGTTCAGGGTCAGGTTCGGGAGCTGGTAGTCCCCGACGGTCGAGTAGGTCACGTTCCTGCTGTTCGTATTCATATTGGCTCCTTTTCTATATTGCGGCGGCGAATGGTGGTTTTTTTACGGTGCGCTCGATCTTCCGCAACACCTCTCGGCTCATGTCGCTGACTGCGGTGCCCAGCACATATACGGCGGCAGGCGTGGAAAAAAAAGAGAAGATGGCCTGAAAATCGTCACGGTCAAAATGACCGTCCGGCTCAAGGCCGCAGCGTTCCAGAACCGTATACAGGATGCTGATTGCGGCGGCAGATTTGAACTGGAACTCCTGTCCGGCTTCATCATAATCCATCAGCAGTGAACCGTCAACGATGTCGAGAATGTCGCCGCTGTTGTTGTCCCAATAGGAATCCACCAGCTTGCCCGTCAGGTCAGAAATCTGCTGGCTGAGCCTTTCATGGTAAACGCCGTACTCTCTGGCAATCATTTCCGACACAGGCTGCACCAGATCGGGGCCGAGCTGCCACACCTCCGGGTCACGGGAATTGCGGCGCACCCCGGTGTCGCTCACATCAAAGACCTAGTGCAGACGCGGCACACTGCTGGACTGGTCTAACAGTGCGATGCCCTTCGCGCCGCGCCGGACATAGCGGTTCATGCGATTGTTCCAGATGTCGAAGCTGGCGCAGGCAGTGGCATCAGGCCGCTGGGCGTAGATCATGAGCTGGTCTGCAAAGCTGTATTTGTACAGCCGGGGTGCAGTGGTCAGATAGTCCGTCCAGTTTTCCCAATACCGGGTCAATTCCTTTGCCGTCTGCTGGGCAAGGTTCAGGTATTCTTGTGTTTTATTTGGCATTGCGTTCCTCCTTCCGATTTCAGGATATAAAAAGAGCGGGTAACCATTTTATGGTTACCCGCAAAGAAATGCGTGTGTTTTTTATTAGCAGAAACAATTTGCGAATTTACATTAGACAGCTGTTTTTAATGTCATTACACCAATGCTGTAAATTACTTTCTATATCAGTGCAGCCTTCCAAGTGAGATAGCAAATGCTTTTTATTCAGAAGGTAGATAAAGCAAAGAATTTCTTTTTGCAGTTCGCTGCTTTTCAGAATCTGATATTACAGTGAAGAAATACATATCGGACATTGATTGGGTTTGTTCAAGGCGATGACTTCCATTGTTCAATATCAAACGGTACATTAAATTTTCAAAGTAGGTTTTATAAACATCTTCTGGCAACAAGGCCAATATGCTTTGGTCAGTTGAAATATCATCGAATCCTTTTTTGTACTGAAATGTAGAAAAAGCCTCCAACATCTGACGCATAATATTTCCAATAACTAATTCGTACTCGGTTGCATTTCCCAGTGCATAATTGTAGACGATTTTTTTATAAGTTCTGAATATTCCTGACGCTTATTGTAAGAAAATGTGACCAGTTTTTGATTTTTTAATTCATACAAGCGGTAAACCGGCTTTTCGCCACATATTGTTTCGCTCGCTGCAGTCAATTCTTTGAATATTTTTTTCGAGTCGTAATATGTGGGCAAATCATGAGTCATAATGATTGCGCGGGTATCTTTGTTTCCTAACAAAAATTTCCCAAGTTGATACCTCAAAAATGACATGATGCCCGTTTTGTTCTCTATATCAAAACTTGAAACAGGATCGTCAATTACTAATAGGTACTCTTTTGTATATCCAGAAGACTCCTCCTGATTTTGTAAAATACTGGCAAAAAAATAATAGCACAATCCAATTATATTTCGCTCGCCTTGCGATACTTGAGAGGGACGCACGGATTTTCCATTGCGATAGTCAATTTTGAATCTGGTGTTTGAGAAGAATATATAATTTAAGTTATTATTGATAATTGAAACAGCAACTTGAACATTCTTCTGCATGGCTTCCAACTCGTCTAAACGATGCTTTGTACGAGCAGAAGCATTTTGTAGCTCAACTAATTTTTCTTGTTCCTTTTTTAGCTTGAGCAGCACATGCAAGATACCGCAAGTACGAATCTTGAATATCAAAATGCGCAATTTGATTATTGATTTTTGTTAAGTAATCAACAATTGGTTTTGTGGCAGTAATCTCTTTGTTGTATTCAATTCTCTCACATTCCAACTTGTCAAATGCGACATTTAGTCGAGTTAACAAAGTAGAGATGGGTTGTAATTGCTGCTCACAGGGGGTATAAGGATCATCTATTTTGCTTTGAATAACCAAGTTGTTATATTTAATTGCAGCATTGAATTCTAACAACAGCTTCGAACATAAGTCAGTATTTGCTAGTTTTATGAATGGTGAAAAGTTAAATTCGATTTCATCCATTATAAATTGGCGTAGAGATTCCTGATGTTCCTCAACAGCTTTGCTAAGTACCTTTTGAACACTTTGAACTAGATTTTGCTTATACTCTTCTGAAACTGGTTGCATACACACAGGGCAGGCACAAACATTTTTATTTGAGAAAATAGTAACCATTCTATTTAATTGAGAAGTATTTCCTGTTTGTGCTAGTTCGAGCAAATAATGTTCTCTTTCGGTCAACTCCGGCTTTTCAATTTTCATCTTTAGGAGCCGCATTATCTTCTCTTCATCATAATGGATATTAAATGTTGATATGCTACTTGAGATTGTCGCGTTACCTTGCTGAGCTTCTCGAAGTGATTTTAATGTCTCGTTAAACTCTACAATTAGCTGGTCACGCGTTTTTGATGTGGAGAAGGGGACAAGGTGCTTGTATGTATCATTATGAACGGAGGTGTTCTGTCGGTTGCCTTTTATCAATTTATCTCTACCTGCCCAACAGTCATCGCCTTGAAGTGCATAGCGCATTTTTTTCATATGATACTTAGGAGAAGTTTCGGTGTCATCTTTTTCATACGTCTGCACTATGGCTTCTTGTGCATCGCGTGCGGTCTTTAGTTCTTCTAAGTTCTTTCGTTCAGTTTGTATTTGCTCGGCAAGCTCTACTTGATGTCCTAACATTACAATTGTATTTAGCCCGGACTCTTGAATCTTTATATTTTTTTTGTCAACATATTCTTCATCAAATACGAAAATGTGTGACTTATCTTCGGGCGTTAATTCAAATGGAGAATTGTTTGAATCAAAAAGTCAGCTTGGATGATAGCCTCCTGAACTTCTCCCTTTGCACTTTTTACAGCCTTAGCCAGTGTGCTTTTTCCAGCACCGTTTCGGCCATAAAGTAAACTTCCTTTGACCTTTTTAATTTTGTTGCCGTAATGAGGATCGAGAAATAATATGTCTGACGAGTTTTCAAAGTTGGCACCACATACTCTTATGCCTGCAATATCCTTTAACATCTTATTATCCTCTCAAAATATATGAAATTCATCGAGTGCGACTTGTTAAGTAAAGTATACCATACTATTCGTTAACATAAAAGAGGATATGTATGCCGCCAAACGGCGGCAAAAAATCAGTTGAGTGGAAATTCCAGTTCGGAAAACTCGGCATCGGTCATAAGTTTCAGCTTTTCAATGACCTGTTCGGACAGTTCCCGCAGGGCAGTTTCATCGGGCGTCAGGTAACATTGCATCAGGCGCAGCTCCTGCATCAAACCCAGTCGGGAGCCGGAATTGTAGAGCATCATCAGCGTCAATTCCTCGCCATTAAAGTTCATGAGCATCTCTCACTTTCCGGCACCCAACAAGGCTGCACTCCGGGGCATCGCATTTCTCTTTTGCGCCAGCCAGTGAAGCCAGCTTTTCCAGCGTGGAAGGGTGGCTGTTCAGCCCCAGTTCTTCGGCTTCGGCGGCTCTGTCCATGATAAAAAATCGTAGTCCTGTATCAGCCGCCGACCTTTTTCCATGTGATGTGCTTCCAGAATTTCTTCCCGGACTTCCTGAATCGTCAGTTCCGGGGCATCCAACTGCCCACCGTCCATCACAGAATAATCGCTGTGGTAGAGGGTGTAGTCCCATCCATCCTCACAGGACTGGATGGCAAGGTAGCCTTTGCCGCCCAGTTCCCATGCAGCCTGCTCGTCCTGTGTCTGAATCTCCGGGTAGAAGTCGGCATGGTTCCGTTCCATGACCTCGGCAAACTGGCAGATGTGGAACACATTGCCCAGACCGCCCATGTCAAAGTGATAATCATCCAGATGTTCCAGCCGTGCCGTAAAGCTGCGCCCATCCGGGTAATCCACCTGTACAACTCCGCCATCGGGAATGCGGTAGATGTCGTCATAGTGGCTGTTGATGAGACGAATATCCTTCGGCAGCGTTTCAGGCTCCCAGATGCGCCGTCTGCCGATACCAGCTTGCGGGATGTTTTCGAGGATCTTTACGCTTTCCTGTTGGATGACCTTACGGTCATCGTCCGAAAGTTCAAACAGATACCAGTTCCGGGCGGCAGAAATGGCGTTCCTATCCATCGGGCGGCAGATTCTTTTCCGAGATTTGCCCACTTTCCAGCGGCTCGCCAGTTACCTTGTTATAAGTGGCAAAGCCGACCCCTGCACCGTTTTCCCGGAGGTGGAGATAGCGTTCATCGTTAATCAGGTAGACGGCTTCTTTTTTCTGCTCCATCAGCAGCCACCTTCAAATTCCAGAGAAAACTTGCTGCGGCCATCGGCTTCACAGGACAGCAGCACGGTGGCAATTGTAGGTCTTGCCCTTGGCACTCTTGCAGTCCTTCAGGCGGACACGGCCATCCCGCAGCAGCTTGTCCGCCACATGGGAATCCAGCCGCTTGCCCAGACGCTTGAAGAACGCATTGTCCTTCCACAGCACGAAACGGCACTCCCTGTTCTCACAGAACCAGCCCTTTTCACGCTCCACGACAGGCTTCCACCACAGTTCGGACAGACACCAAAAATCTTGTTTTTCATAAGCGCATGCGCTCCTTTTTTTTCATTTCCGTGTTCTTTACCAGTTCGGTAATCATCGTATTGATTTCAGTCATAAATTCACCGGCTCCATTTCGCCACGCTCGATTTGCAGCAGTTTCGCTTCCCAGTCAGCCGTCATATCCGCGACTGAATCTCTTCGGGCATTACGGTGGTGAGGGCTTTGCCCTTTGTCGGTGGGCCGGAGCACCTTGGTCTTTTTGCTGCCCTTCCGTTCCAGAAAGCCCTTCTGCACTAACTTTTCAATAGCGGTTGCGGCGCGGGTGGCCGGGGTGCCGATGCCCTGACGTTCCACACCCTCCGGCATACTGTCTGCACTGGCGGTTTCCATCGCATGAAGTAGAAGATCCTCGGTGAAATGCTTCGGCGGGGACGTTTGCCCCTCTTTCAGTTCGGCACCGGCAACGCTGCACTGGTTCTGATCCTGCACATCGGGCAGAACAACCTGTTCTTTCTGCTTGCCCAGTTCAGTTCGCCCCAGCATTTTCCGCTCCACTGCTTTCCATCCATCGGACAATACCCACCTTGCCTTTTGAGGAGAAATTTTCCCCCGGCGCAGATGGTGGTGAGCGTAGTTTCTGCATAGCAGTAAGGTTCATCTACGGCGCAGAGCAGCCGTGCGGCAATCAGCCGCAAGACATTCCGCTCCCCCCGGCAGGGGAGGGCGGCAAGGTCTGCGTTTGCCATACTTTTCGTGGGCAGCAGCGCGTGGTGGTCTGTGACCTTATTGCCGTTGATGACTTGCTGCACATGGATTGGAACTCGGCTCCTCCACGGCAAACGCCCTTGCCCGTGTCCGTCACCAGCCCCGGCAGGGATGCCGCCATATCATCGGTCAGGAAACGACTGTCCGTTCGGGGGGTGATGAGCCGTTTTTCGTAAAGACTTTGGGCATAATCCAAGGTCTGCTGTGCCGTAAATCCCAGCAGACGGTTTGCATCCCGCTGCAATGCGGTAAGGTCGTAGAGCTGCGGCGGAGCTTTCGGACTTTTCCTTGCGTTCCATCTTCTGCACTGTGACACGTCCCTCCTTTCGGCATTTGGAAAGCAGCAGTTCAGCATCCGCTTTCTGTGCAAATCGTTTGCTGGATGCAGTGCCGCCGTCTGCAAGGGTTCAGGACAACCGTGTAGAATTTCTCCGGCACAAAGGCGGCAATGGCGGCTTCCCGCACCACCGTCATGGCAAGCACCGGGGTCATAACACGCCCCACCGCCAGCGGTTGACCGTACAGGCACAAAAAAAAAAGCCGGGACGCATTTGATGCCGACCATCCAGTCGGCACGTTCCCGGCAGAGTGCTGCGTTGTACAGCGCATCGTATTCAGTTGACGGTTTGAGGTGGGCAAAGCCCTTCCCGGATAGCGTTTTCTTCCATGCTAGACAGCCATAGCCGGGAAAAAGGGCTTTTTTGCAGCCTGCTTGTTGATACACCAAACGGAAGATCAGTTCGCCCTCGCGCCCTGCATCGCAACTGTTCACGATGCTGTCTACGTCCGGGCGGTGCATCAGCTTTTGTAGGATGCCGAACTGCTTTTTGGTGCCAGCAGACACCAGATACTGCCACTTTTGCGGCAGGATGGGCAGGTCTGCAATGCTCCACTTGACGTACTTGGCATCGTAGACATTGGGCGGAGCAAGCTCCACCAAGTGTCCAACGCACCAGCTTACCAGATAGCCGTTGCCCTTAAGGTAGCCATCCTGACGGTTGGTGGCACCGAGGACTTTAGGTAAGCCATAGCAACGGACGGCTTTTCCGTCACGATCAATTTAGCGATAATAACCCCTCCATTCTGTTTTGGATTGCAATATGTAGGCGGCAGAACGCCGCCTTAAAATCAGATAGGTTCGGTATCTTCTTCGCCTGTGTCCTCCGGCTCATCCTCGGTGGGAATCTCGAAGTCGCCCTTGTCCTCGGTGTAGTTTGCATCAGGGTCAAGGGCTTCTTTTTCGGCCTGCTTTTTCTGCTTCTGCTTTGCGAAAGCATAGAAGCTGCCGCCTGCCGCCAGTGCGATCAGCACGACTACACCCAGAAAGCCGGATGCGATTTTTGTGACCTTGTTTTCCTTGGGCTGTTCCTCGCCGGATGCCGCCGCTTCTTCGGCGGCTTTTTTCGCTTCCTCCTCGGCTTTCAGCCTGTCCTGTTCTGCCTGCGCCGCCGCTTCCTTTTCGGCGGTATAAGCGTCCACATCTTCTTCCTCCATCAGTGCCAACAGGTCGGCCTCGTCCACAAGGTTCATAAAGTGAACGGTCTGCTGTCCCTTAGGCATTGCGGTCGATCACCAGATAGAAGTGTTGCCGGATTTCGACACCAGCGTGATAAACTGCTGTCCGCTGCCATCGGAATAGTTGGTGTGGTAGTCATCCACCAGCGTCAGATTGCCCTCCGGGGTCAGGGCACCAGAGGTTTCGTCCGTGATGGTGACAACATCTTCCTCCACGACTTCCAGCAGAACCGGCTGCTCCACCGGGGCGGCTTCCCTCAAAAGCAAAAGCGGGAGCCGCCATGCCAACACAAAGTGCCGCCGCCGATGCCAGCAGTGCACCCAGTTTCTTAATCTTCATCTGTATCGACCTCCTTCTCAAAAGTTGCACCCACAGCAGACAGCGCAGCCGGGTTCGGGGTGGCAGTAGCCGACTGCCGCAGCAGGGCGGCGAGCTGTTCCGGCGTGACCTTTGCAGTCCGCACCATCTCGTTGACCTCAGCAGAATCCTCCTCCTGAATGCGCCGTTCCAGGATCTCGATGCGGTTATTCAGTTTGATGCGGCGCTCCTTCTCTTTTTTTCCAGCATTGCCCGTAGCTTATCCGATTTTTCGCTCATAAAACTCCTCCAATCATTTTGAAAGCCGTCCGAACCCGGCGAGATGTTTCTCCCAGTAGGACGAGTGGATATTTGCGTATTTGATGGGGTCGCCAGCACTGACCATCATGCCGTTTCCCAGGTAGATGCCCGTATGGCTCATGCCGGGGGGTGTCGTAGGTTCCTTTGAAAAAGACCAGATCTCCGGGCTTTGCATCGGCTTCGGAAATGTGCTGGCTTTTCTCCATAATCCGTTGGCGGTCGTTCTGCCGCACATCATAACCGTTCTGGTTGTAGACCCAGCAGACATAGCCGCTGCAATCGAACCCGGTTTCCGGGGTAGAGCCGCCCCACACATAAGGCGTGCCCACATACTTTTGGGCTTCCTTGTAGATGGCAGCAAATTCGCTGTCGGTCAGGGCTTCTGCCGGAATCTGATAATCGATGCCCGGTGTGCCGGAGCCATCGGAGCCACCGGGCGGCAGACCGCCGTTGAACAGATAAGGCCGACTACCCAACGTATCCTGAAAGATCTCGTAACGTTTCCATTGGTCGTTGTCCAGTTCCTCCCGGATGACCACCTCCAAGCCACGGTTCACCAGCTTGGTGTGGAAGATGCGGTACTCGTAGGGCACCTGCGTGGGAATGGGCACACCAACCGGGCTGATGACCCAAACGGTCTTATACCGTATCTGTACCTCCACCCATGTGGTCAGCTTGTACTGCTTCTTGAAGGTCTCCTTCAATTTGTCCTGTACCTCCGACCGGGTGTAATCATCATACAGCGTCGTGAGAAAAGAGGTCAACTGCCACGGGTCATGCTCGATGGGGTCGAGGTGGTACTGGTACTCGTTGTAGCCGGGGTGGTCGGTGGGAGTACGTTTGATCTTTTTGTCCAGTTCCTTTTCCAGTTTCTTGTAGTCCTGTTCTGCGCCCCGGATGTCCCGGTCCTCGGCAGAGTACATGGTCTGCCCGGATACCTGTGTACCGCCGGAAAAGAGGATGCCGCAGGAGGAAAAGCCGGACATGACCATGAGGATGAGCAAAAGAAAAACGCCCACGATCACCAGAACGTGTGCGTTGCCTTTAGCGGCATTCATCAGCCCCTTTACGGCGGTGCTGACGGCAGTTTTGCCTTTCTCCACCGCCTGTTCCACGCCGGATCGGGCAGCAGATGCACCGTTGGATGCAGCCTTACCGCCTGCGGTCTGCGCCGCTGTGCCGGACCGGGCGGCGGCATAGTAGCTTTTGTGGATTTCTTGCCGCTGTTTCCAGCGTGAAAGCCAGTTGGAACCGCCCTTGCCGGTGCTGGATGCGCCTGCATCTTGTGCCGCAGTCGGCTCCGATGCGGAAGATTTAGAGGTTTTGGTGCCTTTCTTGCCCTGCATCTTGGCTTTCTTTTTCAGCTTCCGGGCATAGCGGCTTTTGGAAATATCACGGACATTTCCTGCCGCCTTTTCGCCCTCGCTCAACGCCTGCACACCGACGTTTTCATCCTCGTACTGGTCAACCTCCCGGTGCACCGCAGAGCGGGCGGCGTGGGCGGCGTACATTTCCCGCTTCTGCGCCTTGCTCAACCGGCTCAACTCGTCCGGGGTCAGTTCCGCCTTGCCAAATCGCAGATGCTGGGCTTTCTCTGCCGCCTTGTCTACATCCGTTTTCAGCTTTTTCTTTTTGGGCACCGTCTGCTCCACCTTGGCTTTTTTCGGGGTAGAACGGGTCTTTTTGGCGGACGTTTCCTCTTTGATGTTCAGCTTCGGTTCACTCATTTCTGTGCGCCCTCCGAAACTTCACCCAACTTGGTGGTCATAATGCGGTAGAGTTCCAGATCGGTGGGGAAACGGTCAACAAACGGCAGAATGACATTGCCGAAAAACAGCAGCCCTCGCCCTCGCCGGAAGTGGGTCACATAGGAAAAATGGGGGGCGAAATATTGAGCTGCTTTGCGAGAATTTGCCGGTCTCCCGCCGCCTGATTCAGCATGATAATCATGTCGGAATTTTCAAAAAATATTCTCGACTTCACGCGAAGAAAGCAGATCTTTCACGTTCTGGGTCAGCCCTGTGGGAATGCCGCCCCACTTGCGGAAACGCTTCCAGATCTCCACGGAATAAGCAGCGGTCTGCTCCTCTTTTAAGAGAGAGGTGCATCTCATCCATATAATACCGGGTGGACTTGCCGCTGCTGCGGTTTGCCGTGACACGCCCCCCACACCTGATCCTGCACGATGAGCATACCGAGTTTCTTCATCTGCTTGCCCAGTTCCTTGATGTCATAGCAGACAATGCGGTTATTGACGTTCACATTGGTGCGGTGGTTGAACAGATTCAGGGAGCCTTTCAGATAGATTTCCAGAGCCGTGGCAACATGGTGGGCTTCTTTTTCGTCCTGTTGGAGCAGGGCATTGTACAAGTCCTCAAGGATGGGCATATTCTCCGGGCAGGGGTCCTCAAAATATTTGCGGTAGATCAGATGCACACAGCGGTCGATGACGGTTTTTTCTCCACCGGCAGCAGACCCTCCTTGCCGCCCACCACCAGTTCGCACAGGGAAAGGATAAAGTCAGCTTTCAGGGAAAGCGGATTATCCTCCTCGGAGTAGTTGGCGTTGATGTCCATGGGGTTGATGAACTGGGTACTGTTGGGGCTGATTTTAATGACCTGACCTTTCAGCCGATTCACCAGCGGCGAGTATTCGCCTTCGGGGTCGTTGACAATAATATCATCGTCCGTCACCAGAAAGGCGTTTGCGATTTCACGCTTTGCCGAGAAACTTTTGCCGGAGCCGGGAGTACCCAAAATCAGGCCGTTGGGGTTCTTCAGCTTCTTCCGGTCCACCATGATAAGGTTGTTGGACAGGGCGTTCAGCCCATAGTACAGGCTTTCCTTACCGGACTGGTACAGTTCCTGTGTGGTGAACGGAATGAAGATTGCGGTACTGCTGGTGGTCAGCCCTCGCTGAATTTCGATCTGGCAGTCAGCCAGCGGCAGGCTGCTCATCAGCCCTGCTCCTGCTGGAAATCCAACCGGCACAGGTTGCAGTTGTGCTTCTGGGCAATGGGATGCCTGGCCTGAAAAACGTTGTTTTCCAGTTCCTGTTCAGTCCTGCCGGTGTTCAGCACCAAAAAAAGTGACGAAGGAACATCCGCTCGTTCTGGCTCTGCAATTCCTTCAACAGAGCCTTTGCATCCCTGCCGTAGGTCGCCAAATCGGACGGAATGATGTCAATGTCATACCCGGCACGGATGGCTTTTTTCTGCTCCTCGATCTTGCTGCGGTCCAGTTCGGTGATGGTGCGCTTCACCGTCTTAATGGCACGGTTCTGGTCGACGACTCTGAATGTGCATGGTGACGATCTGCGAGGAATCCATGTCCAGAAAGTCCTTCAAAAGCTGGTCGCTGATGTCGGATGCTGTGATGCTCCTAGAAAGCTGGCGGCGCAAAAGATGCCGCCCATCTGAAAGGTGCGGCTGTTCTTGAAGGCAAAGGCGGTAGGCGCAATGGCATCCTTCACGGAAAGCCCGCTTTTTACAAGGTCTTTCCAATCGAAGTGGAATTTGCTGGCACCGTCCATGTTGAACATATCGTGCATGAGTTTCAGCCGCTGGACACCGTTCAGGGGTTTCGCCTGCACACCAAGCCGGTGGAAGTTGTTCATCAGGTCGTTCTGGATGTGGTCCAGACGGGGGGCTTGACCTGCGCCATGCTTTCGCCCTCCACGCCAAAGGTGATGAATTTGGTCTTGGTCAGACCATTATTGCCCTTGGCAAGCTGCTGGCGCAGCATCTGGGAATACTCCGCACGAACATCATCAAAGCCATCCTTCTGGTACGGAATGCGAATGCTCTTTTCAAACTCGGTGCTGTCGGTTGCCATGTTCACGAAGGACAGTTCAAATTTGATGCTGGAATCGAAAAGTTTGCAGAAAACTGCACCATTCCTCGAAAATCGCCGTCTTATCCTCCTGCTGGGCGAGCTGATAATTGATGTCCTGATACTGGATGGTGCGGGTGTAGTAGCTCGGGCTTCACACGGCAGGTGCCATCCTCAAACATTCGCTGCATGGGGATGGACTGCTGGGCGGTCCGGGGCACAGCAGGCTTTGCGTTCTGCCTGCGCTTCTGCGCAGACTGGGGCTTACTGTGCTTACCGGTCTTTTTCCAAAAACGGAATCATGGTCATGCCTCCCTTCATCAAAATCGCATAGTAGTTGTGGGTCTTGTAGGAGCGAATCTTCGGGCGGAGAAACCGGGACTGCACATAGTATGACAGCAGCTTTTCCAAGGGGCTGACCGTTTTTTCGTACATCCCAAGGAAAACGCCGGCAGCATCACCGCCATCATGCCGAGGGTGGCGGCAGTGTTGCCGCCGGAGTCCCGGAGAACAAAAAAAAACAGCGGCACTCCAATGAGAGCCGCTGTGCCGAAAACAAAGCAGTTGCCGTTTCGTCAGATTGAATGCGACCTTCGATTTCACTTTCGTCAGGTCACGGGGAACGGAAATATACGCAGCCAATAAAGCACCTCCTTTAATGCGCTCCGAGAACGGATTTTGTCACGGAGCTTGTCTTGAACAGGCTGAAACAAAGCAGAACAGTGTAGCCTACAATGCTCCAAATGGAGTTGATGGCGTCCCCGGAAATCGCTACCGACTGTATCAGCACGGCGTAAATCGCAACGCGGATGAGGATGAGAAAGCCCTGAAAAAGCCCCGCGCAAACAGGCATTTCAGGTAGTTCTGCCCCATGTGCGACTGCTGCTCGTGGTTGCCCCATGTTGCCATGGGGATGGGCGCAAGGCTTACCATGCAGTAGATTTCAATCATACGCCCGTAGACGATCACAAAAATGATGATGCTCAAGATCCGCATAGTGATGCCGATGAAGAAACTTTGCAGGAATAGCCCGAACAGGGGGCCTACGTCCATCTGCATCAGGCTGGCTTCCAGCATCGACAGGCCAATGTCGTTGACACGGGTGTTTCCGGCAATGATGCCGCTGGAATCGGACACTACCTTCTGGGTGATGTCGAACACCGCCATCACAATATCGAAAGTGTTGGAGATGAGCCATACCGAAACAGCGGTCTTAAAAATCCAGCGCATGATGAGGGCAGGCTCAAACTGTGCCATATTGTTGTGCTGAGTAATCATTTCGATCAACTCATAACAGGCGATGAAGGTCAGGATGATGCCTGCAATGGGCAGCACCACATTCCGGGAGAGGGCTTCGATCATGGCAAAAACGCGCGGTTCAAAACTGGATGGCTTGGTGCCCACCTGCTGGGCGATGCTGCCAACTTGAGTGTTCACATCATCGAACAGGCCGGAAAGATTGGACATGATGCCTGCCGTCAGGATGCCTTTGATCCAGTCGGCAATGGCTTTAAGAACGGTTTCCATTCAGCAGTCACCGTCCTTAGCTGCAAGTGGTTGATAAGGGTCTTGAGAAGGTTCAGGAGAAAAAAAAATAATGTGGGCCAAAAACTGCATAAAAGCACCGCCTTTCGTTGATGGGTGGATAAACTAAAAGCACGATTTTTGCAGACAACATTCAAAAACTGCAAACCGCAGGGGGCTGTTGTGACGAAAAAATCGTGCTATGGAAACAAAAAAGCCGACTGCTTTTCGGCAATCGGCATAGTAAAAATTCAGTTAAGCGAGCATCTTGCCCTCCAGATAAGAGCAGCGCAGATAATCAGGGTTGGTATAATAGACATTGGAATTGAAGTCCGAAATTTCATCGGTGATGAACGAGGAGAAAACATCGATAATCGTCTGTGCGGCATCATCGTTCTTCATGGTGGACAGCACCAATCCCTGATACAGCATTCCGATGGAAGTTGCAGAAGGAACTTCGTAGCGGCACTCGGCTACGGTATCAAAATTACCGTTCGGAATGTTGAACCAATCAATCAGTTCTTCCGGGACACCTGTTCAAAGGATAAGCAGTGGTTTACCTCAGCAGCATAGAGCTGGTGTTCAATATCCTTTTTGGAGAAGCAGCGTATCACATCCTGCCGATGGTTCTTTGTCTTGCGGGCAATGTATTCGATCAGGCTGCATACATAAAAAAAATCATATCATTCATCTGTTTTTCCGTCATGAATGTGTTCACTCCTTTCGAATGTTAGGCAGCGCAGAGCATTGGCAGTGTGAAAACTAATCTGGTGTGTCGGGTGTTTGAATTTTGCCAATGCCCAAAATGCTTCGCGGCTGATTTGACCGGAAATAAAGCCGTTGACATAATCCCAAATCGTATCATCGGCCATCGGCCCCTCTACAATATCATAGGGGTGCATTTCTCCTGCACGGCATTTTGCAATAAAGTCCAGCCATTCATCTGACATTTCCGGGAAGCGCAGAATCTTCAGCTCAGGATTCTCTACATAGCGGTAAATGTTCACAATACCATCTGCGGAGCGGCGGGGTCTGCCCAGCGGTAGGCTTGCTGATAGTTATTCGTGCAATAGAATCCCCATGAAAAGTCTTTTTGTATACCGTGTGATACGGATTTCGGGATAGACAACTTCCTCTTTGCTACCGTGATACAGTAAAAAATCTCGCTCATCTGCTTCACCTTTTATAGATAAGATGGTGACTATGGTGCTTCTTATTATAATATGTACCGGGCGGCAACCGCCGCCCGCTGTTCTTAACCGAACAGGCCGCTCAGCAGGGGAATCAGGGTGATGCCGACCAGCGCAACGCCGCCGCCAGCCATGAGCTGCTTCATGCCCTGACTCTTGGCGCCGGGGTTGTCGTTGCCGTAACCTTCCAGCAGGTTGATGGCACCCCAAACACCGAGACCGGCACCCAGAGCCACGACCAGAGTCTGAAGAACTTCGATAGCAGAGTTGAAGAATTCCATAGTCGTTTCTCCTTTATTTTGAAAAAAAGTTGTTTTCGACCGTCCGTACACACCTGAAAATCATATTTTTTTACCTGCATAACTGCGGCAAAGTTGATTTTCTGGTGCACTTTTCTGATCCGGGATAAATTAAAAACCCGCCTACCGAGTCAGGCAGGCGGGAGCGAATCAGCGTCCACCACGATGAATTCATCACCGGGGTGGATTTTTGCTTTTTTCGGTTCAGATATTTTTCAATATCGAAGATATTTTGGGGTCGTAATCCGAGGTCAGCTTATAGTTCGGGTGCTGGGTCAGATCGTACTTGTCAGAAAGAAACGGTCTGACGCCGCGCAGCTGCAAGATACACTTGCCGCCGTCCAGCACCGCCAGCTCATCCCGGCTCAATAACTCATGCCCCATCTTTTGGAACGTAGTGCCGTAACTGGGGCTGTTGCCACGGGTGTCCGAGGTGTTGAATGCGTCGATTGTTTCCTTGCCCAGCATTTCGGACAGGTCTTTCAGGGTAGTGGGTTCACTGGAGCCGAGAAATATCTGGCTGTCCATGTTGCCTACGATGGTGTCCGCATTGTCTTTGTAGATGGCTTTCAACTGGCTTCTCGCCTGCAAAACAAGGCAGGCGGAGATTTCACGGCTGCGAATGGTAGCCACCAGTTTTTCCAGATTGGGAATCTGCCCGATGTTGGCGCACTCGTCAATAAGACACCGTACATGGATGGGCAGTTTGCCGCCGTACACATCATCCGCTTTGTCGCAAAGTAAGATTGAAAAGCTGCGTGTAAACCATGCTGATGAGGAAGTTAAAGGTTGAATCCGTGTCCGACATAATGAGGAACAACGCTGTCTTCTTATCACCCAGCGTGTCCAGTTGCAGCTCATCGTACATGGTAAGGTCCCGCAACTCTTGGATGTCGAAGGGGGCTAATCTAGCACCGCAGGAAATGAGGATGGATTTTGCGGTCTTGCCGGCAGCCAGCTTGTAAAGTTTGTACTGCCGACCGGCAAAGCTGTTTGGCTTCTTTTTTGCCAGTTCCTCAAACAGCAAGTCCACCGGGGTTCTGATATTCCTCGTCGTCCTCCAGTACCTGCATGGTGTTCAGCATTTCCAGCAAAGTAGCGAAGTTTTGTTCCTCCACCGGGGCTTCATAATGCAGATAAGCGATCAGGGCTGTGAACAAAAGACGTTCGCTTTTTTCCCCCAGAATGGATCGCCGCCGCTGCCTTCACCCTTTGTGTTGGTCATCAGGGTCGTGACCAGTTTCAGAATGTCCTTTTTCGCTGTGGACATAGGCTGAACGGATTATAGTGCATGGACTTTTTAAAATTGATGGTGTTCAGAACTTTCACCTTATAGCCGTTCTTCAGCATGGCCTGCCCACATTCAAGCACGATAGTACCTTTTGGATCGGTTACCACATAGGAGCTGTGGCATTGCAGGAGGTTCGGTTTCAGCCAAAATCTCGTTTTGCCAGAGCCGGAGCCGCCGACCACCAGCACATTTTTGTTTCGGGCGTTCTTGGGGTCGGGGGGACGATTGCTCATCATCAACCGTTCCTGTTTTGGTTAAAATGATATTGTCGGAAAATTTGGGAGCCATGAACGGCTCGATGTCCTTGGCATTGCCCCACCGGGCAGAGCCGTACTCCATGCCGTGTCGGTACTTCTTTTTGCATTTTTGCTCCGCAAATATACGGCAAGCCGTAGTCCTGCGCCGCAGGAAAAGCCAATAAGCAAATCCAGCGGATGCAGACTGGGCAGCGGGTTCACAAATGCCACCGGGAAAGTTCCCATCATCGCCATGATTTTATCGCCCAACTCTTTGCCCTCGGCAAGCCGCCATGCTTCACCAAGGTTCGTTGCCACCAGCCCCAGCAGGATATAGGGCAGATACAGCGCAATCAGCTTCGTCAGCTTTTTCGTGGTCATAAGCCGCGTTCCTCCTGCTTGTGCCGGACTTTGCCGGGAAGTTCCGCTGCGGCCTGCACCAGTTCGTGCAGCTTTTCCAGCACGGAGGGACGCTTGGTTTTTGCTCAGCAGGGATGCCGAATATTCTTTGAAAGCGGCATTGAACGCTTCCACATCCGGGGCTTTGAAAAAGACCAGATACCGGGGCGGCACTTCGGAACTGTCCTTACGGATGGCGTAGTCGATGCCGTACTTTTTGGCGTACCGCTCAAAGCCCTTAATGTTGGTTTTGTCGATTTCCACGCTGGAAACACCCCGGTTCTGCCGCAGAAGCATACGGACACTCTGCTTGCCGCTGGATTTATCGGCCAGTAATTTTGACTGATACTGCTGAAGTGCCGTTCGTCCAGCGTTCAGAATTGTCCGGGCGGTCAGCTTCGTGGTGGACACCACGATGTTGAATGTTTTCTGCTCGACTTCTTCCTGCAATTTCACCACCATCCCTTGCCGCCTGCATCAGCGCAGCCACGAAGAAGCCGCAGAGTGCGCCGAACTCAAAAAAAGTGCGAAACCGATGAAAAAGTTCAGCATGGCACACCTCAGACGATGCAAATGCAGGGCAGCTTCTGATCGTCTGCCATGAGTGTGAACGCTGTGTGGCTCGCCAGAAACTTCTGGAAACGGTACACGTCATCAATGGTAAGCGAAATGAAGTTCCCGTCCATGTTGGTGCGTACCAGAATGACCGGGCCAGTCAGGTAACGCTTGCCCGCCATCTTCAGAACCTGTGCCGGATTGTAGCAGAGCAGCAGCGAAGTGTCGGGAAGATGGATGCTGGCATCGCTTTCATCGAAGCAGGGCAGAATGTCAGGGGCTTCATCCAGAGTAATAACAGTCAGTTCCATATCCGGCGCAATGGCGGCAAAGTAGACTTCACCGGGCTTCTTGCCACCTGCCAGAATGGTGCAGATGCGCATATCAATGGTGATCTCCTCGGAACGAATCATACGAGTAGCGGTGTTGTTCATAGGCTTTTTCCTCCATGTTTGCAAAAGAAAAAAAGACCCAAAGTGGGTCTTGCGTTTTATCTGATCGTCAGCGTTCAGCTTCATGCTTGCGCTTTTTCATGCGCTGGTCGAGCATCTTGAGAAAATTGAATTTTCGATTTGTTCTGACGAATAGTTGCTCGGAAAATATTTTTTGATAGAATCGCTCCTGAATACAACTTTTTCGGTTTTACTTTCTTCCAAAAGCCCAATGATTTTTTTTCTTCCATCTCTCTCGGAGTAGAGCTTTCGGGAAAATATTTCCGCAGGGTATCGTTTTTTTTGATAACAACTTTGTCCAATTCGTCCTTTTTCGGTTCACCCATCACGGCAAAGGCAACGTCATACGAGAAATGACCTTCCTGCGCCAGCTTTTTGAGCCGTTGCGCCTGTGAAAGCGATGGGGCGTTTTGCGTGTCAGCCATAGCTTCAAGAAAATCTCGCTGCTGGCTTTCATCAAGATAAGAGAGTTCCACCGCAGGGTTAAATGAGATTTTCTTTTCGTCTACCATGTCCAGCAGTTCCGGGATAAGATTGGTTAAGCGGATAAAACGGTGTACTTGGTTGCGGCTATCACCAGCTTCTTGTCCAACAATATCAAGAGCGCTTGCAACTTCATCCCAACTTGGGATGAAGTTAAATCTGACCTAGCACCTTGCCTTTTCAGTGCATCCAGTTTCATCTTATAGGCAAATGCCCGCTCACTCGGCAAAATCTGTTCGCGCTGAAGATTGGAATCAACCATGAGCAGAACGGCGGCATCGTCCGACATATCACGGACGATAACCGGCAGGGTTTTCAGTCTAGCAAGCTGTGCAGCGTGTTGGCGGCGATGGCCGGAAATGATTTCGTAGCCACCATCCGGGCGCGGACGAGCAATCAGCGGATTTGTGACACCCAACTGCTTTATGCTTTCTACTGTGCGCTGCATAGCTTCATCATCAAGCACCTTAAAGGGATGGTCTTTGAAGGGGAACAGCTCTCCGATGGGAATCTGCTGCACCTGCTCCCGTTGTTGTTCCTGCCGGGATTCCTCGGTGGAGAAAATGTCATCTGCCACTTTCAGTGACACGTTTAAGCTGTTTTTCGGCATCCGCCAGCACCTCCTTTGCGAGAGATTTGTAGGCTTCTGCCACCTTGCCCTTTGGGGTCATAGGCGAAGATGCTTTTTGCCTGCGGCACTGGTTTCTGCCGCACGGACAGACCGTGGAATGGTCTGCTCAAACACCTTCAGGTGCTTTCCGTATGCCTGCCGGATCAGATTGCTGATCTGTTTTCCGTAATTGGTGCGGCTGTCGGTCATGGTCAGCAGAATGCCCTCAATTTTTAATTCCGGGTTTATCTGCCGCCGGACCTTCTGCACCGTCTGCAAAAGCTGTTCCAAGCCTTTTGCGGACAGGTACTGCGCCTGCACGGGAATTAGAGTGGTGTCTGCTGCTGCCAAGGCATTGACGGTCAGCATCCCAAGGGAAGGAGTGCAATCCAGCAGAATGAAATCGTACTCGTGCTTTTTGCACCTTCCAACACCTGTTTCAGCATTTTTTCCGGGTTCATGCAGTTGACAAGGGAGACTTCCAGTCCTGCCAGTTCGATGTTGGCAGGAATCAGGTCAACGCCCTCTGCATGGTGCAGGATGCCTTCACCGGGCGGAATGCTCTGGTCATTCATGGCTTTTGCCATCAGGGTGGAAAGGGTGGTGGGCAATTCATCCGGGCTGCTGCCAGCCCATGCTAATGGTTAGCGACCCCTGCGGGTCAGCGTCCACCAACAGGACCTTCTTGCCCTCCATCGCCAGACCGATGCCTAGATTTTCACAGGTCGTGGTCTTGCCGGTGCCGCCTTTCTGGTTGACGATGGCTATTGTGGTTGCTTTCTTTGAAATTCTCATCACCTCCGATTCGCTAAGTCGTGATTAGTTTGGTTCTGGTAGGAAAGCTGCATGGTGGTGGGTGCGTTGTACAGAGAAGCCAGCAGGTATTGTTTCATGTTACGGATCGGATTGCTGTTCTCTGCAAGGCACTTCAGCACAAAACGGATATGGTCGGCGTTCAGCTTCATAAACCGGCTGCGTACCACCTCGGCAGGTTTATCGTCCCCGGCAATTGTGCAGTAGCTTACGGTTGGTAGCGCAGGTATCCACCAGCAAATCCACGATTTGATAGATGGTATCCTCATCGTCCGGGCAAAGCCGGAGCAGAAGGTCCATCTCCAAAGAGTGTGAAAAATATTCTTCAAGCAGTTCACGATTCTTCATCTTCTCCGATTCGTCGGAAAGGATAAGATTCGTATTATTCATCTCTGTTTTATTCTCTTTCTTCTTAATACCTCGTGATTTTACCGGGTCTTGACAAGCGATTTTAGAGCCACAAGAATCGTCATTATCACGATTCTTGACACTCTCCTTTGAAGATTCTGCCGAAAAGTTTTTCACATACACCAAACATGGCTTTCCTTGCCCTCGACGTTTTCGTTCAATCAAACCAAATTCTTCAAGTTCCCGGAGCAGTCTGGTCGCTTTGTTGTCTGCGCAACGCAAAGTCCTCTTGACATCCTCAATCGTGAAGATGATGAACACTCGGCCTTTTTTTTTTGTCAAACCATTTCATTTCTAACAGAAAGGCTCATACGGTCAAGCAGGATGCCGTACAGAGTTTTGGCATCGGTTGACAGATCTTGAAACCGCTGCTCCTGAAAAAAGAGCCTTTGGAATGCGGAAGAACGAAAAGAGTTCTCCGGCCTGTCCGTAAAAGTAGTCAAGGGTCATACAATTCTGTCAAGGATGAAAAAACAACGATGGTTCATTGACATGGTTGACAAATCCTCCTTATAGATAAATCGTGCAAACAAAAAAGCGCAACTTCGATTGGTGAAAATCGAAATTGCGCGATGTAACTTAGTGGGGGAGAAAGGTCATTTGTCGGGGTCGTTTGACCACAATTTGACCACAAAAGGAATGAAACGTCTTGACATCCAATGAAACAGAATGGTATAATACATTTGAAATTTAACGATACTGAGTCTAGGCAGTATCGGATTGTACATTGTGTTTTCGAGAGAAGCACAATGGGGTTCAAGAGGCCGTGAGTTCGATTCTCGCCACTCGGACCAAACAAAAATAATCCGAACTTGTTTCCGATAGGAGACGGGTTCGGATTATTTGTTTTCTTCGGAAAGTTCAATGCAGGTGTCCGTGGAAGATGAAAATTAAGGATAATGAACTATTAATCGCAAATAATCTGTGCTATAATACTAAAGGGAGGTGTCATAATGCAGATTAACGTGAAGTTGTCTCCAGATGTGCTAGACTGGGTTATGGCACATATTCAACAAGAAAATGTTCCGCGGGATATTGTAAAGTATTTAACAATATGGAAAAGTGGTGAAAAATTGCCCACTTTTAATCAGATCGAAAAAGTTAGTAAAGCATCTGGAATCCCATTTGGGTATTTTTTCCTCCAAGAACCTCCCAAAGAAGAATTTCCGTTATTAGAGTACAGAACCATAGATAGCACATCGGCAATGAATCCGAGCAGAAATATTATTGATGTTATGCATGATATGGAACAAGTTCAGGATTGGGCTAGAAATCATGCTATAGAGGAAGAACAGCAGGCTCCAGAATTTATTGGAAGCCAAAAAAAAAAACAATGTGGATACTGAAGACTTTGCCGAATATGTACGAACAGTTTTAGAGTTAGAAATTAAATGGTATGAAAACAGCCAATCGGCTGTAGAGTCTTTTAAAACACTGAGAGATAAAATTAGTCAAGCAGGCGTTATTGTTATGATGAGTGGTATTGTTGGAAATAATACGCATCGACCGCTCGACATAAATGAATTTCGTGCTTTTGCGATGGTAGATGATCTTGTACCATTAATTTTTATCAATTCAAACGATTCGGTTAGCGGGAAACTATTTTCTTTGCTACACGAATTTGCTCATATATGTATAGGAAATAATAGTTTATACAATGACAGATATAGCTCTGGAACAAGGGTTAGTAAGGCGGAAAGTGTATCTAATGCAGTGGCTGCGGAAATTTTAGTTCCACAGGTCATGTTTGAGAAAAAGTGGAAAGAAATCGATAAATTTGATGATCCAATTAAAACGATTGATGCGCTTACAAAGTATTTTAGCTGTGGGACGACAGTTATAGCAAGGAAAGCATTAGATAACGGATATATTGATTATTCTGTATATAGGAAGCTGTCACAAATTGCGGTTAATCGTTACAATGAAAAACGAAAAAAGGAAAAAGAGCAAGGCGGTGGCGGAGACTATTATAGAACTGCGGCAAGCCGAATTGATACACGGTTTTTCAAGAGCTTGGTCTCAAGCGTTCACGAAGGAAAAAAAACTTTATACACGGACGCTTTTAGACTTACTAATACCAATAGATCTACCTTTGAAAATTTGGTTAACAAAATGGGGGGTGGGTCGAAGTGAATCAAGAAGTTTTTCTAATAGATACAAATGCTTTGCTGACACCGCATCTTATGTATTATCCGTTTGACCTCGCACCTAGCTTTTGGGAACAGCTAGAAGAAAAACTTAAAGATGGTTCAGTTGTTCTCTTAGATATGGTGAAAAATGAAATAACAGAGGGTCATGATGAACTTTCAAATTGGATGAAGTCATTACAGGGGATAAACATCATTGACCATAGAACTCCCGAAATCATAGAAAAATATAGTAGAGTTTTAGGTGCAGTTCAAAGCAATACATGCTATAAGCAAAGTGCGCTTGCAGAGTGGTCAAGAGAAAGTGTTGCAGATCCATGGCTAATTGCAACTGCGGCAGTAAGAAAATTAACAATAGTAACATTTGAAAAAAAAAAAAATGGTGGTCTGTCACCCAAAAATCCGAGTAAAAATGCTAAAATACCAGATGTGGCGATTGAGTTTGGAGTAAGCGTTTGTGATCTATATTATATGATGAGAAGTTGATCATTTCGTCTTTAATAGAATCTAAATTGCATTATGTGATATAACAAAAACAGGGTGCGCCCGCCCGGACGCACCCTGCCAAAAGCCACAGACAATAACGATATGTACAGCAGGAAGTTCCCCAACGGGAACTTCCTGTTTTTTTCCTGCAAGATGAGCCTGTTCTGTCTGCCATGCGGCAAACTCCCTCTGGCCTTCCTCGCTGTTCCAGCAGGCAAGGATGGCCGGGTAGAATGCCCGCGCCAGACGGTCAATGACTTCATCGGGATAAGGGGAAGTATTTGTGGACTTTTTCTTTTTGTTCAAACGCACACTCCTTTGACTGTCCCACCGTGGCAAAGCCGGGCAAGAAAATCAAAGTTCCAATTTCATGTCAGGCGCAAGGGCGCGGATGCTTTCCGCCCTGTACTTGCGGCTGGTGGCTCATTGATGGCTTACAAGTGCCTGCCGTTATGCCGTTTTAGAGGATTCACTGCTGGATTCTGCAAGAACTTCGTCCAGCGTTTTCAAAAATTCAAGATGAGGTTTCAAGGCAAAGCGAAGAACTTTGACCTGTTCCGGATGCGTAAGAAGTTTCGGGTTCAAGTCGAACGTAACCTCCCAACTCTTTCGCATGAGAGATTCAGCATTGTGGAGCCGGTTAGTACAGTTCGAGAAACTTTTGGGGAACATCATAGTTTTCATCAATGGTGTTGCTGGCGGCTTTCTCTGCCTGCTTCACCGTTACTTTGTTAGGCTTGACCTTCTTCGGCTTCGGCACATAATTTTTGATTTCCTCAAAAATTTCAGCCTGTTCTTCGGGCTTGGCCTTGCCGAGATTTTCGAGAAGATAATCGGGAATGTGCAGTTCCTCGCGGAAGAACCGATCACGGAAACCGGGGGACAGTTCATCCGCAACGTCAACGCCGTGGGCATAGTATTCTGCCCGGCGGACTGAACTTGCGCTGCTGTGATTTTCCTGTGCAATGCGCTCACAGGTTTTCATAGGCTTCTGGTTGTGTTCAGACTGAACACTGCCAGATTTCTTTACAGTATGCTGATTGCCGCGAAATGTTTCGGTACGCTTTTCAGAGGAATACTGCTTGCCCATCAGAAACTTCTTTTTGCTCCGGGGTTAAATTGCGCCGCCCCAACTGGTTTTGGTTTTTGCAAATCCAAGCGAGAACTTCTTCCCGGCTTTCAAACGGGAGCGGCATGGTGGAGAAATAAATCTCTGGGTGCTTTTGGAGGATTGCATAACGATTGTGTCCGTCAACAAGTGTGTTGTTCCACACGATCAAAGGAGAAATCAGCTTGCCCTCTTTGAGGATATTTTCTTCAAGCTGCTTGTACTCATCGTCCGTCAGCGGCGGGATCTGGTTCTGGAACTCCGGGTCGATTTTCAGATTGATCATACGCACACTCCTTTATCTCTCCTGCTGCGCCGGTTCTTCCTCCCGGAAAAAGGACGCAACATTCTGCTTTGCGGTTTTCAGTTTGAGCAGTTCTTCCTTGGCTTCCTTTGTACTGCTCGTAGAACTTTGCCTTTTCGGATGCCAGCTGCACATACTCGGCTTCCAGTTTCTTCGGGCTGGGCAGCTTGGTGATGTTGTTTGCCTTAAAATAGGCTGCTGCCGCCCGGTATGCTGTCAGCCCTGCACGGTGCTGCTCCTCAAAGGCTGCGGGTCGGTTGGCAGTCTTTAACTGCTGTGCGATGTTCTTGGTGCTGGTGTAGGCAGTAGCATGACGGCGCAGCGTCTTGTTGTCTGCCATGCGAGTTTCGAGGTCTTTCACTACGGCCAGCGATTCATGGAACTTGGTGTCAAGCTCTGTGATTCTCTGGTCGAGTGCGACCTCATCGGTCAAGCCCTTTTCCTGCAGAAGCTTCACGGTCTGTGCCATAACTTTGAGATTGTGTTTCGTGAGCCAACGCTTATAGCCGATGCCCTTGCCCTCGGTCATCTTCGACTGGATGTCGATCAGTTTCCCGATGGTATCCTGCTTGAACTGCGCCTTGGGTTTGCGTTCGGCATTTGCCTGCAACGTGGCAAGCACTGCCGCCTTATCGAACTTGTCACCGAGATGTTTCGCCCGGATGAACTTTGCTCTTCCAGCAGGCAGATAACTTAGGCATCCACGGCTTTCCTTGACGGCAATGCCGTACTGCTGTATGAGCCTATCGGAAAACTCCTCAAAACTCACAGCGCGGTACAGCACCGAAGAAATCTGTTTCCGCAGGGTATCTTTTACGGTTTCAAACTTCTTCTGCTTGGGCGGCTGTCCAGCTGCGGTGAGGGCCGCGTTTTCACGGTCAAGTTTCAACTGGCCGCGCCTACGCGCCCAATACTCGGCTTCGCTCACACGCTCCTTGGAGCCGTTGAGCAGGTCGATCTGGTACAGTCCGGCACCCTCGCACAGTTCCATGACCTCAACACGCAAGTGCCGCATGGTCTGGGCTGTGCTGGAGTGCTTCATACCCTCACGCCAGTCACGGGGCTTTTGCATATAGGGCTTACGTTCCACCTCTCGTGTGCGGATACTGCCGATCACAATGTGGACGTGGATGTTTCCCGAATGGTTATGCCCATCCGGGTGAGTGCAGACGATGGCGGGGTGACCGGAGAAGTTTTCTTCGCAGAATTTCAGGCCAAGTGCCTGTGTGCTTTTTCCATGGTCAAGCCGTTGTCGGCTGCATCTCTGGGGTCGAAGCTGATGATATACTGATGGCTCTTAATATCATCGCGTTGGGTGTTCTTGCCATACTTGCGGTTTGCCAGCAGACAGGCCGTTGCGAACGAGAAATCGCCGCACTCAAGGGTGTCGAGCAGGTACGAATCCCGCAGCTTCGGCTTGCCGTGCTCATCCAGAAGTTGCTTTCCGGTGAACGCGTCGTGCTGGTAAACGAGGTACGCTTCGATGGCGGTGTAGTCCGAATTCTTAGAGGCGATATGCTTGAGCGTTGCCATACAGTTCACCCAGAACTTTCTCGGCGCTGAGCCGGAATGCGGTCAGGTCTGCAAGTTCGTCAAGGAGTTTCGCCCGGATCTGCTCGGTGTCCGCACCGCCGGAATTGAAGTGCCTTGCAAGCTGGTTGAGATTGCTGCCCACCTTGCTGCACTGGGCAAGCAAAGTGGAAACAGCGGTCAGGGTTTCTTCTCCGCCGCCGGCAACGATGATTATTTTTTCTCGATCTTGACGTTGTGGATGGCACGGCGGATAAAAAAAGTGAGAGGGAGAGATTCAGGAGTTTGCAAGTGAGTTCCAGTGACGCTTTTTCCTCCGCTGTCACACGGAACTTGATGACGTGCGTTTTTTGTTGTTCGGCGTGTCGTGGTGCTGAAAATTGCTAGGAATCGGTTGAACATTCGTTTTGGTCATTGTACCTCCTGTCTGTTCGATAACTCCTCGGTGAAGTTATGTAAGCACGACACGCCGTTCCATTCGTGCCGTAAGGCACGAATGATGAGCAGGGTTTGGGGCAGGCACGCCCCAACAAGATCACTTCGGAAATGCAGACGCATTGCAGAAGTGAAGTCCCAGTGGAGCACAGCATTTTTTCAAGAATTGAAAATTTGTGGCCACGGGACGGTTCTTGCCCTCTACCGCTGCGCTCAAAACGCATTTTCAACAAATGTTTCCGAATTGTTAAGATGCAAAAAAAAATAAGTAGAGAGTTCCGCTGCTCGTGTATGTGGGTCACCGTTTGCTCCGAACGAAGTTCCTGCCCCTGTTTGTGCAGCGGCGTTGACGAAAAGTCGGTATCACGTTCGGTCGGCTCATGAAATTTTCAAGGTGCAGCTCCCTAAAAAAAAAAAATACCGCCCACGCAGCGCAGCGATGATTTTGTCGGGTGAAACGGCGGCAAAATAGATCGGGTGTGTTGCGGGGCGGTAAATCTTTCAGGGATAATCCACGGTGAGGCAGTGTTCAAAATGAACACGACCACATCTTGTGGATGGCTTGTAACCAATCCACAAGAGCAGTGAGATTTACAAGAAAAAATACCACGGTATGTAGGATACGTCAAGATGGTTTTGTAAAATTTATTGTGCTAAAGCAGTGATAGTAGGACTTATCTACTGGAAATTGAAGCATCTAGCAAAGAATTTATGCGCACAAATTGGAAAATCAGCACATCTGTGCTATACTCAGAGCAGAATTTGCTGAGCTAAAACGGAGGTATTGAACCATGGCAGAGAAAAACACCGCCGACATTGGATTTGAAAAACAGATTTGGAACGCTGCCTGCGTGCTTCGGGGCAATATGGATGGATGCTTCGGAGTATAAGGGCGTTGTCCTTGGTCTTATTTTCTTGAAATATATTTCGGATCGTTTTGAAGATAAGTACAATCAGCTGGTTGCAGACGGTGATGGCTTTGAGGAAGACCGTGACGAGTACACATCGGAAGGAATCTTCTTTGTGCCTGCTGGTGCGCGTTGGAGCGATGTTTCTGCAAAGGCACATGACCCGGAAATCGGTCAGGTAATTGACGATGCAATGCGCGCTATCGAAAAAGACAACGCGCGCCTAAAAGATATTCTGCCGAAGAATTTTGCGCGTCCAGAACTGGATAAACGTCGGTTGGGCGAAGTCGTTGACCTGTTTACGAACATCAAAATGATTGAACACGGCAGCGAAAAAGGACATTCTGGGACGCGCACTTATGAATACTGCCTGTCGATGTTTGCAGAACAGGAAGGCAAGCGTGGCGGCGAGTTCTTTACGCCGTCCTGCGTTGTGCGGACGCTGGTGGAAGTGCTGCAACCGTTTAAGGGACGAGTGTACGACCCTTGTTGCGGCAGTGGTGGTATGTTTGTTCAATCTGCAAAATTTGTAGAGAACCATAGCGGAAATATCAACGATATCTCGATTTATGGACAGGATTCCAACCCGACCACATGGAAACTGGCGCAGATGAATCTTGCCATCCGTGGCATTGAGCCTGACCTTGGCAAGTATGCAGCAGACACCTTCCTTGACGACCAGCACCCCACCATGCGCGCAGATTATATCATGGCAAATCCGCCGTTCAACCTGTCCAACTGGGGCGCAGAGCAGCTCAAGGATGATGTGCGCTGGCAGTATGGTATGCCGCCGGCTGGCAATGCCAACTTTGCATGGCTTCAGCACATGATCTATCACCTTGCGCCCGGTGTTCGGATGGGGCATGGTTCTGGCAAACGGTTCCTTGTCCTCCCAGTCCGGCGGCGAGGGCGAGATTCGCAAGAACATTGTGAATGCTGATTTGGTGGACTGCATTATTGCCCTGCCAACGCAGCTTTTCTATACGACCCAGATTCCCGTTTCGCTCTGGTTCATCTCCAAACGCAAAAAGCAGCCCGGCAAAACGCTGTTCATTGATGCTCGTAAAATGGGCGTTATGGTAAGCCGCAAACTGCGCGAACTGACAGATGGAACAAAAAAGAAGAATACAAAAATGAAGATGGTACATTAAAAAATGACATTAAAAAGATTGCCGACACCTACAATTCCTATGTTAATGGCACAATGGAAGATGTAAAAGGTTTCTGCGCAGTTGTTGATACGGAGAAAATTGCAGAACAGGATTATATTTTAACACCGGGGCGTTACGTTGGTATCGAGGAACAGCAGGACGATGGCGAACCCTTTGAGGAAAAAATGACACGCCTGACTTCGGAACTGTCGGATTTGTTCGTTCAGTCGCACAAATTGGAAGCGGAAATCAAGGAGAAGCTGGGGGCGATTGGATACGAAATCTAATGGATTTCAGCCGATTAAAGACAATGAAGTGAGGATGTCATGGAATATAAAACGATAAAAGAACTGTGTGACTTAGTGGTTGATTGCCCACATTCTACTCCAACATGGACTGAACATGGAAAAATTGTTATAAGAAACAATAATATAAAAAAAAATGGAAGAATTGATTTTACATCGCCATCATTTACAGATGATGAACATTTTGCGCAGCGGATTAAACGAGCTGTTCCCAAGGCAGGCGATATTGTTATAACAAGAGAAGCTCCAATGGGTGAAGTAGGAATGATTCCCGAAGGCATAGAATGCTGTTTAGGGCAAAGAATGGTTCTTCTAAGAGCAAATGAGCGGATATGTGATAAGCATTATCTGCTTTATGGATTACAGTCACAGGTTGTTCAGCATCAAATTTCATGGAGTGAAGAAGGTACAGGGACGACCGTAAGCAATCTAAGAATTCCTCATTTAGAGCAGATTAGAGTTCCGTATGTCCCATTAAATCAGCAAAAAGAAAATTTCTTCTGTATTATACGCCCTCGAAGATAAAATCGAAAATAATCGTAAGTTAAACGATAATTTAGAGCAGCAAGTGTCCGCAATCTATCAAGCGTGGTTTGAGGAATTCCTTTTGTCTGGTGGGTCTTGTCCTTCTAGATGGAAACATGGAATTTTAGCCGATATTGCCAATATTACAAGTGGAAAACGCCCTTCTGTAAAATTTTTTGAAATGACAGAAAATGCAGTTATTCCTATTGTAGGGGCAGCATCAATAATGGGCTATACTTCTGAGTCCAATCATACCGATAAAATTCTTGTCACTGGTCGTGTAGGAACACACGGTGTGATTCAACGCTTTAGCTCTCCATGTTGGACTTCTGATAACACCTTGGTTATTACAAGCGACCTTTATGAATATACATATCAACTTCTTAAAAGAATTGATTACCACTCCATGAATCGCGGCTCAACTCAGCCACTAATCACGCAAAGTGATATGAACAAAGTGCCGATTCTTATGCCAGATAGTGAAACGCTAAATAACTTTGAATTATTAGCTGGAAAACTTATGGAACAGTATCAATCCAATTTACTTGAAAGCAGAAAACTTGCCGAGCTACGAGATACTTTACTGCCAAAGCTCATATCCGGCGAAATCGATGTTTCAAACTTGCAGTTGTAGGAGAAAATATTAGATGAATACTGATTATACTTATACATATTTTATATCCCAGCCATAAAAAAAAGAGGGAAACAATGTATATCATTACACTTCCGCAGAAGCATTGATGGGGATATGTCGAAAAAAGAATTTTGGGTTACTGAACGCCATTTTCTAAACGATAAACTAGAATTTCAGATAGGAACAAGCACGGTTCTAGAAGTATTGAAAGAAATGTTTTATGGAAAAATTTGGCTTGACCAAGTGATTGATATTTTGTATGATAAAGTGTCTCAAACTGATATGATAGAAGACGCAAAGCTAACCTATCCGAATTGGGGCGATTATGTAATTTCATTTTGTTTGGATAGCGATAGTGCGTTAATGTGGTCTGAGTATTCAAATTTTACAGGGTATTGTATGGAATTTGATTTTTACAAATTATTAGAGTCTTTTGGTGAATATGAAGAGTGCGCTATTAATCATGGTCAGGTGATATATGATGAGAAAAAACGCAAAAAAGAGTGTGTAAGAAAAACTCTGGACTTTTACTATGCTTCTGAAAGAAAAAAAAAAAGGTAATGTTCCTGATTGGGAAAGTATAATTGAAACAGATGCAAAGAAATTGGATGCTTTCACAGATGAATTAGCTGCATTCTGTAGAGTCTACAATATGTTTTTCAAAAAAGCTTGCTTTTCCGGAGAAAATGAGTATCGAATCATATTTAATGAATGCCATGATGAAGGAAATCCTCACAGAGAGAAAAGGATAAGCCAGCAAAAATTCCGCATTAAAGCAGGCATAATAATTCCATATATAGAAAAAAAAGAAGTCTTGGATTTAAATAGTTTGAAATCTGTGACTATTGGACCCAAAAACAACAGTGATATTGCAGTAAAAGAGTTGAAATGCTTTTTCAGAAATCAGAAAATAAATGTTGATGTACAAAAAATCAAAGATTCCTTTGAGATACTAAAGGAGAAGATTATATGTTCGCATTTACCGAAGATACCTTTGAACAAGCCGTAATCGAATTATTCGAGAATATGGGCTACACCCATATTTATGCTCCCGATATGAACCGGACGGATTACAGCCGCCCGTTGCTGGATGATGTTTTGCGGGATTGTCTTGTGCGGCTGAACCGCAATCTTCCAGTGACGGCGATTGACGAAGCGATTCTGAAACTGAATGATTTTGATGCCGGAAGACTGTTGCAGAAAAACATGGTCTTTATGGATTATCTGCAAAATGGCATCACGGTCAAATACGCAGTCAAGGGTGAAGAACGGTCTTCGGTAGTAAAGCTGATTGATTATGCAGATGCAGACAAAAATGATTTCTATGTGGTAAACCAGTATACCTTCGTGGAAAATGGAAACAACCGCCGCCCGGATATTATTTTGTTTATCCATGGCTTGCCGCTGGTTTTGATGGAACTGAAAAGTCCTTCCAAGGACGAAGTGGGTGCAGAAAACGCATACAACCAGATTCGGAACTATATGAAGGACATCCCTTCGATGTTCTACTATAATGCAATCTGCGTAATCAGTGACCTTTCGACCAATAAGGCGGGAACAATCACTTCTGGACTTGACCGTTTTATGGAGTGGAAAACGAAAGATGGCGATTACGAGAACACCGCCTATGCGCAGTTTGACACCTTCTATGAGGGGATGTTCCAGAAAGAGCGGTTGCTGGACATCCTGAAAAAAAAACTTTATTCTGTTCTCTGGCGATGGACAGAAGCAGTTCAAGATTTCTGGCGGGGTATCATCAGTATTTCGCGGTGCGGAAAGCAATTGAAAAAGCCAAAATTGCCACTAAAACGGATGGCAAGGGTGGTGTGTTCTGGCATACGCAGGGCAGCGGAAAATCGTTGTCGATGGTATTCTACGCCCATTTACTGCAAGAAGCTTTGGATAGCCCCACCATCGTTGTGATGACGGACCGCATTGACCTTGACGATCAGCTCTACACGCAGTTCGCCAGGTGCGCGCCGTTTTTGCGCCAGACACCTGTACAGGCAACCAGCAAGGAAAATCTAAGCAAGCTGCTGGATGGTCGAAAAGCAAACGGCATCATCTTCACCACGATGTTCAAGTTTGAGCGTGGCGAGAAGCCGCTCTCCGAACGGCGGAATATTGTGGTGATGGCCGATGAAGCCCATCGCGGACAGTATGGTTTTGATGAAAAAATTGTCATCAAAGAAAATGAACAGGGTGAAAAAAAAGCACATACAGTCATTGGCAATGCCCGTATTCATTCATGATGCCCTGCCGAATGCAACTTACATAGGCTTTACAGGAACACCTATTTCGGCAAAAGATAGAAATACGCGTGAAGTTTTTGGTGATTATATCGATATTTATGATATGACACAGGCGGTGGAAGATGGTGCAACGCGTCCGGTTTACTATGAGAGCCGCGTTATCAAACTCCACCTTGACCAAAATACGCTGGCCTTGATTGATGCAACCTACGATGCGCTGGAACAGCAATCGGACGCTGCAACGATTGAAAAAAGCAAAAAAGATGTTGGGGCAGATGGAGAGTGTGCTGGGGGCAGATTCTACCATTCAATCCCTGTGCGAAGATATTGTCAACCATTACGAAAAGTACCGTGCTAATCTTTTGACGGGCAAGGCGATGATCGTGGCGTATTCGCGCCCAATTGCGATGAAGATTTATCGGAAACTTCTGGAGCTGCGCCCGACATGGAACGAAAAAATCGGCGTAGTTATGACGGGTGGCAACAATGACCCGGAGGATTGGAAAGAAATCATCGGCACAAAATCTCACAAGGAAGAACTTGCCAGGAAATTCAAAGACAACGATGACCCGATGAAGATTGCCATTGTTGTGGATATGTGGCTGACAGGATTTGATGTTCCTTCCCTGGCTACGATGTATGTGTATAAGCCGATGAGCGGATACAATCTGATGCAGGCAATCGCGCGTGTCAACCGCGTGTTTCAGGGCAAAAGAGGGCGGCTTGATTGTAGATTACGTTGGCATTGCATCTGCCCTCAAAGCTGCCATGAAGGAATATACCAAGCGTGACCAGTCCCGATATGGCGATATGGACATTTCCAAAGTTGCTTATCCAAAGTTTCAGGAAAAGCTTCAGGTGTGCAAAGATTTGTTGCACGGCTTTGATTTCAGCGGATTTATTGGCGGTTCTCCGTTGATGATGGCAAAGCTGGTAACGGGTGGCGTAAACTTTGTTCTGGACGCAAAAAGCACCCAAGCGCAAAGATCTGTTCCTGCGAGAAGCTCTGTTGCTGAAACAGTCGCATTCGCTGTGTTCCAGCATGACCACGGAGCAGGAGCGACATGAAGCGGCCTATATGGAAGCAGTCCGTTCTACGGTGGTGAAGATCACCTATGGTGGGAGTGGCGGCAAGACACTTTCTTTGAAAGAAATCAATGCTCAAATCAATGAACTGCTTAAAGCAAGTATCCAGAGTCAAGGTGTTATCAGTTTGTTTGACAGTAAGAAGGCAGATGAAAATATCAGCCTTTTTGACCCGGCGGTGTTGGATGAAATTTCAAAAATGAAAGAAAAGAACATTGCCGTAGAAATTTTGAAAAAAAACTTATGGCAGAGCAGGTGTCGCTGTACAAACGGACAAATGTTGTGCAGTCTCAGAAATTTTCAGAGAAGATCACACAGTTAATGAACTCCTATTATAATGGTCTGATTACAAACGAGGAGGTTATCAAGGAACTTCTGAAAACGGCACAGGAAATCACACCAGAGCTGTACAACAACGGAAAGAAGTTGGGGCTGACGCAAGAGGAGCTGGCATTTTACGATGCTCTGACCAAGCCGGAGAACATCAAAGATTTTCACCAGAACAACGAACTGATCGACCTTACCAGAGAACTAACCGAGATGCTGCGTAAAAATCGAACGATAGATTGGCAGAAAAAAAGAAACCGCTCGTGCCAGTATGCGGAAGATGGTGAAGCACCTCTTGAAAAAGTATAAGTATCCACCGGAAGATTATGATACGGCAATCAGCACGGTTATCAGCCAGTGTGAGATGTGGGCAGATAACATAACGGCGTAAAATTCGAGAAATATCGTTGATTTCCTCTTGACAACACACAGTCTATCCATTAAAATGATCTTAGACAAATACTATTATTGAAAATGTGAAAGGCTGCTTTATGGGAAAGATGATCTTAGACGATCTCCGCAAGCGTCTGGAACGCTTGGACGAAGATGCTGACCTGCTGATCGACAACGACGACCGCTATCAGATGGTGATCGTAGGCGGGAGTGCGTTCATTCTGCTGGGCAAACTGACCCGTGCCACCCATGACATTGATGCCTTGAGCGTTCCGAAAGAACTGTACGGCTTGCTCGGTAAGTACGATATCAACACGGATGTGGAAGCCTACATCGACAATTTTCCCTATAACTATCCCGACCGTTTGAAACCGCTGCCCTTCGGTGGCACAAAGGTTCAGTTCTACACACCCAGTCTGGAAGATCTGGTGATTGCAAAACTTTGCTCTTTCCGTGACACCGACAAGGCGGACGTGGAGAGCGAAGCTGTGAGGAACTCGCTAGACTGGGATTTGCTGGAGCATCTTGCAACAGATGAGGACGAACTGAAAGCCAGTATCCTGAATGAGTGGCGGTATCGGGACTTCTACATCCGGTATCAGGAGTATGTGGAGAGGTGGAGACCGTGAGGAAGCTGACATTTGAGGGATTTTTGAAGCAGTATGTGACGGAACTTTCCCCCAGGTGGTGTTCAGACTGCCAGCATTCACAAGCTGGCGAACTGCTTACATGAAAATCCACGGCTGAAAGAGCCGCTGTACCTCTATGCACTGGTGTTTGATAAAGTAAATCTGCTGCTCCGCTATGCAAAAGACCCTGTGTGTCTTGCAGAGTATGAACGACTTTCAAATCGCTATTCGAGGGAGCAGGTACTTGCGCTTTTGCAGAACCAGTCGGCAGAGCTGTCGGAGGGCTATCTGAAAGTCTGGCGCAGTTATTGCTCCGTCCGGGATGCTGCTCTTGCCGACAATGATACAAAAGAACTGATTCACCGCAGAGTGGTAGAGATTCAGCAAAAGAAACATCTGACGAATTATCGTATTTATGCAGACCTGAAACTGAATCCCGGCAACGTGAATGCGTGGCTCAAGCACAACGATTCCAGCAAAATGAGCCTTGACTGCGCCCGGCAAATTTACAAGTACGCAAAGAGTTATTCGGCTGTCCGTTAAAAAAGGAAGTGCACTCATGGGAACTACAAAAGCTCTAATCGTTGGCGTAAGCGAATACTTTATTGATGGAGCGGATAACCTCTTCTTTTGTAAAAAACGATATTATTGCAATGCAAGATGCCTTTATTTACGGCCTAGAAGTTGCGGAAAAAGATATGATAGTTTGCGGATTAACAAACACAGTTACAGCAAACGACTTAATCACAGCATTAAAAGGGATTGAAAGGATTGTACAAGATGACGATACTTTTACTATTCTATTTTTCAGGACATGGGACAACATTGAGTGAAAAACATTACTTGGTATTAAGTGATAGATTAATATGTACACAAGATATAATTTCTTTTTTAGATGCAATTTCTGCACGAAATAAAGTGATCTTTCTCGATTGCTGTTTTGCGGGGAACTTTCAAGTTGATGGGTCTGCTGTTTTTGATATGGAATCGACAGTACGCGATTTTGCAGGAAAAGGGTATGCAGTTTTTGCTTCTAGTAATGCAAGCCAGGTTTTCTCGACTTTACCCAAATAAATCGATCAGCTTGTTTACTGATTTTTTATACGATGCAATAACAAGTAAGTGCACAATCCGAAACGGAAAGAAAAATTTGAATGATATACACAAATTGTTGTTCTTACTTTTAGAAACATGGAACAAAAACAATCCAAATTGCGTGCAATTCCCGATTTATAGAGCTAATATAGGCGGCACTGTTTTTTTTTTGATGTTAAGGATTACAAGCCGTATCTTCCGAAAAAGTTCTTTTTATGATGATGAGGATTATTGTATTTGCTCAGTCGAGCCGCTTCATAATGGGATTGCAAAACGTTATGCAGTTAAAGTGATTCTTAAAAAGCCAGTATCATTCGAGCAAGTGTCCTTGATAAACCTTCAAATTGTTGAAAGGATAAAGTTATTAAACATTTTCAATAGCAAAGCACAAGAATCGAAGTGGAAAAATAAGCCAGCCAACTTGATTTTTGCTTATTTTGGACTTGACTATTCAGACATAGTATCGGGAAACTATATTTGTGACACTACTTGGGCGGATGATACGCAAGATAAAAAATGGAATGGTATCGTATAAGAAAAGAATCAGAGGCTGTAATAAATGGAATTTATTTCAATATTCATTCTTATTATCAATCATTAAAAGAATACACTGCTGAACATACTGCGAATGCAGAAGAAATCATACAAGAAACAAAATCAATTCTGTCAGAAATGATTACATTGGCCGAATATGTTATCGCACAATACAATGAAGTTCTCAATAACGAGCGAACCGAAGAGGAGTTTGTGAATCTTGTAGCAGATGCCCTATCTAGAATTAATGAACTGTATTGTAAAGAAGGCGATTTGGACTTTCCCCGGAAGAGCTCCGAGAGTGGAGCCAACTCTGTTCAAATATTATATCCGGCATACACGATTTTTCGCTTTTTTATGGAAGTCAACACTTTTTTACAGAGAACGGAAATGAACAGAAGGCAATGTATGAATTTATCAATCCAAACAATATTATCAGGATCTTGAACGTCTAAAAAGATTATGAAACTCAATAATTATAGACGTGCAATGAAATATTAAGTTTACCCGTTAAAAAGGAAGTGAATCTATGACTGCTGTTATCTATGCTCGTTACTCCTCCGACAACCAGCGTGAAGAATCTATCGAGGGGCAGATTCGGGAATGCACGGCTTATGCGGAAAAGAAACGGCATCACGGTCATCAAGCACTACATTGACCGTGCATTCTCTGCCAAAACGGACAATCGCCCGGAGTTCCAGCAGATGATCAAAGACAGCGGCAAGAAGCTGTTTGATGTTGTTCTCGTCTGGAAATTTGACCGCTTTGCCCGGAACCGTTTTGATAGTGCAAACTACAAGATGATTCTGAAAAAAGAACGGTGTCCACCTGATTTCTGTTATGGAACCCATTGCCGAGGGCTCACAGGGCATTCTGGTGGAAACGCTACTGGAAGGCATGGCAGAATACTATTCGGCAGAGCTGTCCGAAAAAAGTGATTCGTGGTCAGACCGAGAACGCCCTGAAGGGTAAGTGCACTGGCGGTACGGGAACCATCGGCTATAAAATCGACGAGGACAAGTTTTATCATCTTGACCCGCTGACCGCTCCGCTGGTGTTGGAAGCATTTCAGCGGTATGACAACGGCGATAAGATGGTGGAGATCGTAAACTTTCTCAACGACAAGGGTGTCCGCAATATGCTGGGCGGCAAAATGACCCACAGCAGCGTGAATACCATGCTGAAGAACCGTCGGTACATTGGCGAATTGTCTTTCCGGGACATCGTTGTGCCGGATGCGATTCCGGCTATTGTTCCGAAAGACCTGTTTGACCGGGTGCAGAAGCGTCTGGATAAGAACAAGCGTGCCCCCTGCCTGTGGCAAGGCAGACGAGGAATATCTGCTGACCACCAAGCTGTTCTGCGGCAAGTGTGGTGCGCTGATGTTCGGCGAAAGCGGAACCAGTGCTACCGGGCGCACCTTACTATTATTATAAATGCGCCAACGTCAAGCGGCGCAAGGGCTGCAATAAAAAGACCGTGCAGAAAGAATGGCTGGAAGAGCTGGTCGTCCGGGAAACCATGAAGCTGATTCAGGACGATGTGGTAATCGACAAAATCGTTCAACTGGTCATGGATGTACAGAATCAGGAAAACACCACGATCCCGCTGCTGGAAAAGCAACTGCGAGAGGTCAACAAAAAGCTGGACAACCTGATGAAGGCGATCGAGGACGGCTTGTACACCCGGACAACGAAAGAGCGTCTGGAAGCGCTGGAAATCCAGAAAGATGAACTGACTGCAAAAATTGCAGATGAAAAGTTGAAGAAGCCCAGCTTCAACGAAGATTTTATTCGATTCTGGTTGCTGAAATTTAGAAAGTCCGATATTTCGCAGAAAAAAAAGCAGCGAAAAGTGCTGATTGAGATTTTTGTAAATGCCATTTTTCTATACGATGACCGGATGCTGATTACGTTCAACTACAAAGGATGGCTCTCAAACCATCCGCTTTGAGGACACTTTGGCGGCTGATGGGGTAGAAGGAAAAAGTTCGGATTTGTCCAGTTCTGCTGGACCATAAGTCCAACGATTTCACGTTAGAAATCGTTGGACTTTTTTGTTTATAGGCTGGCCTCATTTGGCTTTGACCACAATTTTGACCACAATGCCAAAGATTTTATCTGGTCAATCGCAGCGGCAAGTGGGCTTTTTTGACGCAACATCATCTGCTGCGATATGCGAGCCAGCGTTGATGCCAACGATTTGAAAAGCTGGCTCGCGATAATTCGTGCCGTTCCGTCCAATTTTCAGGCCGAAAACGCCTCGCTGAACAACTGGACCGCACTCTGCCGAATGGATTCCTGAACATGGAGATCATGCTCAGTCATCTCGGTATCGGCATGGCCTACGATGCTCTGGATGGTCTGGATATCCACGCCCAACGCCTGCATCGGCGATACAATTCTTTTTGTTTTAATGGGCCTGTTTGACGGAGCATACAATCAAAAATTGTGGGTTTTGGGCAATACTGTCGATTGCGTCAAACAATTTTTCCCCCAAAAAATTGGATTTTGGAGTGTTTTTCATTGACCGATTGCGGAATTAGCTGTAAAATCTAAAAAAGAATAGTGGCTGTAGAGTGGGGTACTCTACGATCTGCTCGATCTTTAAGTATTATGATAAGGATTACGCCAATGCGGTGCTGGAACTGCAGGCGGCCGTCCGGTTACAGGGAGCAGGTACTGAAAGCTATCGGGGGTCTTGCTATTGCACTTGCCAATGATGGAAAGCTGGAAGAGGCACAGCAGGAGCTGGATACATTGCAGAAAAAAGGCGCTTCCTTCGGTGACTGTGATCTGGTTGCGGCAGAGATTCTGTCCTTGCAAAAAGAACTATGATCAGGCGCTTGCGCTTTACATAAAAGTGTTCAATGAGGTGGAGGACCCGCAGCTCCTGAGCCATGCTTACCTGTCAGCCGCCAAATGCAGCGCTGAATCAGGACGATATGGAAAAGGCTGTGCGCATTCTGAAACAGGGATGCCAGAACCTTCCGGAAGGTCAGGCTGTGCTTCAAAAGGAGATGCTTGCGGATCTTATGATGCAGCAGGCAGCATCTGACAAAGAAAATGCAGAAGAATACTATGCTGAAGCGCAGCAACTGCTGGAGGAACTGGTGGACAGCGGCTACGATACTATTGCCACCCGGTTGAATCTGGCAACTGTACTGCAGGCATTGGATCAGTACAGTGAAGCTGAAAAGGTTTTGAAAGATCTGCAGGAGCAGTATCCATCGGATTATCGTTTTGATATGCAGATGGCCTATCTTCTGATCGACCAGCTCCGCACCAGCGGATGGCTCAAATAAGGAGGGAATACCTGCGTCTACCGGACAGATCTTTTTTGTGGTTGGAATCGTTGGCATGATCGTTTCGGCTGTTGCGGCAGTCGTTTCAGCATGGATCCTGCGCAGCAGGAAAAAAAGCTGAAGGAACAGATCTGGAACGAGTATCAATAAAAATCAATCGATTAAGGGGTATGAAAAAATGCTGAAAAAACTTAGTGTAACGGCTGTTATTCTTGCAATGTCGGCCATGCTTCTGGTGCCGACTGCATACGCGGTGCAGTCAGTAGACGCACCGGCACAGGTGGCTTTGTGACGATTGACGGCAAGCTGTATCATGTTTCGAAGAATGGCTATGCCATCGATCGGTACGCCAAGGGTTTGCACGAGATCGACGGAGGAATGTACTATGTCAAAGAGGATGGCTCGTTCCTGACGAACAGCGCGGTAGAATACCTTACTTTTGATGCGAATGGCCGCTATACCTCTGGCAATGCAACGCTGGACAGCTATGTGGATCAGGCACTGGCTGCGTGCACAAACTCTGGCATGACGAAGGCGCAAAAGCTGCGCGCCGCCTATTTGTATGTCCGGGATCACGGCGCATACCTTGCCCGTCCGCATCAGGCAAGAGGGCACAACGGCTTGGGCAGAAGAGAGCGCTTTGTTCATGTTTGAACACAAAAAGGGCAACTGCTACTGCTTTGCAGGCCAGTTCCTTTATATGGCCCGGCGGCTGGGCTACAATGCCTATGTAGTGTCTGGCGGTGTGGGCCGCAAGGACTCGGACCATGCATGGGTCATGATCTGCGAGAACGGAGTTCCCTATATCTATGATGTGGAACTGGAGTGGGGCTATCGTGCCGGCAGATACGGCCATGCAGAATATAATATGTATAAAATGCCGCTGAATAAAACGGTGTTCAGCTACCAGTTTCCGTGATTGCTGAGGTAGCCGAAAAATGGTTTTTAGTTCCGTAATTTTCTTGTTTCTGTTTTTGCCCATCGTGCTGGGATGCTATTATCTTTTGCCCGGGCGGGAAGCAAAAAAAATCTCTGGCTCGTCGCAGCCAGTCTGCTGTTCTATGCCTTCAGCGGGCTGTGGTATGTTCTGCTGCTGTTGTTCTCTGTGTTCTGCAATTATCTGGCCGGTCTGTTCGTCTCCGGGCGAAAGAGCGTGCTCTATGCCGCTGTGGCCGTTAATCTGGGAATCTTGGGTATTTTCAAGTATCTGACTTTTCTGGTACAGACAGTAGACCGGCTGCCGGGCGTGACGATCCCGGTGCCTTCCATCGTTCTGCCGGTGGGTATCTTGTTCTTCACCTTTCAAGGGCTGAGTTATGTGATCGATGTATACCGGAATGAACGCCTGAAGAGCACTCATTTCCGGGATGTACTGCTGTACATTGCTCTGTTTCCACAGTTGGTGGCAGGACCGATCATCCGCTATGAGGACGTGGCAGATGAGATACATAGCCGCCGAAATACGCTGGAGCAGCTGGCAAAAGGCCTGCGCCGGTTTATTGTGGGCCTGAGCAAGAAGCTGCTGATCGCCGATATCTGCGGCAATGTTGTAGCACTGATCTACAACGCCGACCGCTCTGTGCTGGACAGCCGGACGGCTTGGCTGGCCGCGGTGTGCTATCTGATGCAGATCTATTTCGACTTCAGCGGATACAGCGATATGGCCATCGGCCTGGGCTTGTGCTTTGGGTTCCACTTCAAGGAAAACTTTAACTATCCGTACATCTCGGCCAGTATTCAGGAATTCTGGCGCAGATGGCATATCTCCCTTTCCACCTGGTTCCGGGAATACCTGTATATCCCATTGGGCGGCAACCGGAAGGGCAAGGCAAAGACTTACTGGAACAAGCTGATCGTGTTTTTTTCTGCACGGGGCTGTGGCATGGTGCAAACTGGACCTTTATCGTCTGGGGCCTATGGCATGGCTTCTTTATCGTGGCAGAGGACGCCGTTAAAAAGCTGTTCGGACTGGAAAAACATGGCAAAGGCGGGCGGAACCCTGCGTGTGCGGTGCTGAAACATTTGTACACCCTGCTTGTGGTGCTGGTTGGCTTTGTGATCTTCCGTGCAGACAACATGGGGCAGGCCTTCTCAATGATAGGAGCCATGTTTTCCGGGGGCTCTGCCTCTGCGCAGACAGGGGCTGCTGCTGGCGCAGTGTCTGACCCCGCTGACCCTGTTTGCACTGGCGGTTGGCCTTGTGGGCAGTACGCCGGTTTTGCCGCTGGTCTGCCGTAAAAAGCAGAGCAGCAGACCGGAAGCGTGTATGCATGCCTTCAGGCACTGAGTTATGCAGGGGTGCTGGCGCTTTTGCTGGTGGATATCCTGCATCTGTCGGCTGCATCCTATGTGCCTTTTATCTATTTCCAGTTCTGAGGTGGAAAAATGCAAGTGAAAAAATTAGGATATATCCTGTTTGTGGGGGGGTCATTGCCACAATTTGCATTTTGCCTGTGGCTGTGATGCCTTGGCAGACGGAAAAAGCGGTGGGCAATGAGCAGCTTGCATCCTTTCCTGAATTACGGAAAGAGGATGGCAGCTTCAATACCGGTATCCTGAATGAGTTTTCGGATTATTTTGCGGATCATTTCGGGCTCCGTCATGAGATGATCACCTTGAACGATCAGCTTACCGGAACCGTGCTCAAAACGCTGGACAGCAGCAGTGTGCTGTTGGGAAAAGACGATTGGCTGTTCTATAAAAAAGCACCCTTGCGGACTATACCGGCGCAGAACCCTTTACAGCCCGGCAGAGTTATGCGGCCGCTCATGTACTGGGTCTGATGCAGGAATACTGCGAAGAGAACGGCATTGGGTTCTGCTTTACCATCGCACCCAATAAAAATTCCCTGTATGGCGGTCAGATGCCGACACGGTATACGGCAGCCTCCGTACGGAACGCCCAACTGCTTCAGCAGCAGATGGAACAGCAGAATGTCCGGTATGTGGATCTGTTCAAAACACTGTCTGACCACGAAGAGCAGCTGTATTACCGTCGGGACAGCCACTGGAATATGCGGGGCGCACAGCTGGCAGCACAGACTTTGCTGAAAGAACTGAAAGGCTCTGAAGCGGAGTTTGATTCCTGCATCAATGGAAAAACATCCCCGCATACCGGCGATCTGTATGTATGAGATGGTGTACCCTGCCGGAAACGAGACGGAACAGGATACGGCATACGACTTTACCTATCAGTATGACGAAAAATTCCACTCGGCAGATGATATCACGATCCACACGGAAAATTCGGCGGCAGACGAAAGCATTTTTTTTGTATACCGCGATTCCTTTGGCATCAATCTGCATCCTTTTCTGGCACAGAGCTACGGCAATGCCTGTTTCTCCCGGAATATGCCCTACCTTTTGACGGCTGTTACAGAAGAGCATCCCGATGTGCTGCTGGTGGAACTGGTGGAACGCAACCTGAACTGGCTGCTGGAACGCGCCCCGGAAATGCCTGCTCCGGAACGCACGGCAGTCCCGGCAGCAGATACCGGTACAAGTGCGAAGGCACAACGGAAGGACAGCCGAATGGAGGAAACTTTCTGCCTGACAGGCGATCTGAGCGGGCAGCGTGTGGATGACGACTCTCCGATCTACATTCTGGCAGAGACCGGAACCTACGAAGCCTCCCCCTGCGGAGAGGGAACACAGCCGTTTACGGCGTATCTTCCGCAGAATGTGCGGGAGCAGCAACTAAAAGCAGCATTTCTGTCGGACGGTGAATGGGTCTTCTGCGCCTTGGCCGACTGACTGAAAGAATAGAAAGAAGGAACAAACAAAATGAATGTAAACTATAAGATGATGGGTGTAGTGCTCTGCGGTGCGATGCTTCTGGCATCGGGATGCGGGGCAAAAGCAGAAACGACCGCTTCCTCGGCTGTGGAATCCGAATCGGTTTCCGTTGTGGCATTGGAGGCTGCTTCGTCGGAGGCTGTGCCGGAAAGCGAGGCTGTCTCGGAGGCAGTTTCTGAAGCTTCTTCTGCGGTAAGCGAGGCGGCATCGGAGAAACCGGCCGAATCAAGGCAGAGTCGAAGGCCGAATCCAAGGCCGAATCCAAGGCCGAGACCGCGGCAAAATCTAAGCCTGCAAAGCAGGAGACGGCTGCTTCCTCCAAAGAAGAAAAGACGGAGCCTGTGGAAAGCAAGCCCGTTACAGAGACTGCTCCGGCAGAAACTGCCAGCCTGGAAACTGCCCTGAAGTATGTGGGCAAAGACGTTTCCAAGCTGTATGCCGCTATTGGCAAGCCGAACAGTTCGGAGTATGCTTCCAGCTGCATCGGTGATGGCGAGGATGGCCTGCTGTATTACAACGGCTTTACTGTGACGACCTACCGTGAAAACGGTAAAGAGACGGTACAGGACGCCTATTAAACATGAAATTCGGCCTCTGGCATTCCACCGGGGGCTGAATCTTTATATGGGAAGATGAGAATGAAACGCCAGAAGATCAAACGATATCGGTTTAGCGTGACGCAGAATACGCGCAGAAGAAGGGCGGCAAGGCCGCTGAAAGCCGTCGGTGTAGTACTGGTGTGCCTGTGTCTGCTCACAGGGGCCGCTTTTGGAGTTTACAATGTGATCCAGAGTAAGACTACGGGGTGGCACGGCGAAAGGACTGCATCGCTACTATATCTCGCCGACTACCGGCACCCGTGCGCAGGGGCTGTATGAGATCAACTATAAGCTCTACTATTTTGGCAGCAACAACTTTTTGAAGGTCGGCTGGATTGAAGAGAACGGCTATGTCGGCTATGCCAACGCAGATGGAGAGCTCACCCAGGGCGAAGCGAAGATAGACGGAAAATACTACTATTTCCAACCGGAGACCGGACAGTTGTACACCGGCTGGATCATGCTGGACGGAGTGCAGTACTGCTTTGACGAAACCGGACATCCGCGCACCGGTACTTATCAGGAGGACGGAAAGGTCTGGGAACTGGATAGTGATGGACGGGTCAAAAACCGACTGAACGGTTGGAAAAAAACGGACGGCGTCCTGAAATACTACGACAACAGCGGCGCACCGGCACAGGGCTGGACAGAGATCGATGGAAAGGATTATTTCTTTGTGGACGGTGTCAGTCAGGCCGGCTGGGTTGAAACGGATGCGGGCACGCGCTATTTGGACGGCAACGGAAATCAGATGACCGGGTGGTGTGTGATCGACGGCCAGCCCTATGCTTTTGGGACAAATGGAGAACCGAAGCAGGGATGGGATCATTCCCATGAAAAAAGCTACTATTTTATCAACGGCGTCAGTCAGTCGGGCACATTCGGGGAGGGCGCACTTAGCAGCAACCTGAACGGCAGCGGCAGTGTTCAGCCGGTTGGGGATCAGGCACCGGAGGACGATCTTGCAAAGGATGCAGAGGGCGAACCGCCGGAGGAAGAACTGCTGGAAGCGCAGCCGACACAGACCGAAACAACGGAAGCGGGGCAGACTGCCCCGGCGGCACAACAGCCGACGCAGTCGCCGGAGGGATCGGCGGCAGAGCAGGAGACCGCATTGAAGGCACCGACAGCGCCGGAAACTCCGGCACAGGAACAGCAGGAAGAAGGGACGGAAAATACATGAAAACAACAAGACGTGATTTTCTGTGCCTTTCGGCCATGGCATGCGCATGGCTTCTGACGGGCTGCCAGAACCCCACAGTGGAAGAGCGGGCTGTCAGCTGGCAGCAGCAGGGAAGTCAGTGATCCGGTCTCTGAAACCGGACCGATGTGGAATGCAGCACTGGACGACAATGCGGTTCTGCGGGATGGTATCCGCGTTCCCCAGAACTTCGAACTGCCGTTGGAAGGTTCAACAGGCTTTGCAGGGGCGGCTGTGATGCTGCTGTACGAGAGACCGGATGGGGCCAGTACGGTACTGCGCAGACTTGCAGCGGGAGATATGTTTTATATCCGGCAGGAGTCTGGCGCATATTGGCAGGTCTGCCTGCTGGACGGCACCGTGGGCTGGTTGGAAAATGAACTGTGTATGATCAATCTGCCCGATGTTCTGCCTTCCATCGTATACGAAAACCCCAATGCCAAGGCATCGATCTTTAAAACCTGCGGAAAGGATATTGAAGGCATTACGGGACAGAAACTGTATGACGGCCTGTTCTACAACCAGCGCCTTGGGCGGGATGAGTATCTAATGCCTATCAATTACGCTATGGCAAAAAAGGTTGGTGCAGCGCAGAAAAATGCTTTGAAGGAGGGCGATTGCCTGAAGATCATAGAGACATTCCGACCCTATGAGGTGCAGATGCTGGTAAAGGATGCGGTGTACGCCAAGGCAAGGATGGACAAGGAACTGATGACGGCGCTGAACAAGGGCGCGTGGAATATCGGCTGGTTTATTGCAACGTCTCTTTCCAACCATCAGCGCGGTGTGGCAATGGACACGACCCTGCTGCGCATCACTGAGCAGACAGAGCACAGCATGGCGGGGTGTCCCTTTGTACAGGTGACCGGTGAGGAATACGCCATGCCCTCTGCCATGCACGAGCTGAGCAGTGCGGCGGCCTGCTTTACCGGCCCGGTAACTTCTAATTCGGCCACCGCATGGAAGCGGGCCACTGCATCGGCATCCATGACAGACGGTGCGCGGCGGCTGCAGGGGTACTGTACCAATGCAGGCATGACACCGCTGGCCTCGGAGTGGTGGCACTTTAACGATCTGGATGCACAGAATAAGGTGCGCATGACCTCTGGAAACGGAAAATTCTGGCTGGACGGCTGTGTCAGCTGGAAAATGTTTGAAGCATAACTTTGGGGTTGCGCTTTGGAGGAATACAAAATGTAGCAACTGAAAAAAGCAAAAAAGCGGTTACGGCAGCGGATAAGATCGAGTTGGGACGGAAATACCTGACCGAGCTGAACTACACCGAGGCTGTGGCGTCTTTTACGGAAGCTATCGGCCTTGACCCGGAACATATTCCGGCATACATGGGCCGTGCCGAGGTGAATGAACTGACGACTGCCAACGAGACCGCATGGGCAGACGTGAGCGAAGCCGAGAACGGCGCAGTCACCGCCGAAGCCCTGACTGCCGCCGCCCCCACTGCGGAAGAGATCGGTGCGGTATCCCTGAGCAAGCTCTATGTCTACTATGGCAGCCACGAAAACCGCAACCGTGAAGGCGAGGGCGTGTGGCTCGTCCTGAACCCCGGCAAAAAAGACCTGACCGCGTAAAGCCCTGCATCACTCGGAAATTGCGCAGCAGGTCATTCGGATCGAGAATGGGCAAACTCTGTTAGGAGGACTGTATTATGAATACCACATTGCGGCGGGATGCGGATGAGATCATCTGTTCCAGCATTCAGGCGGTTCTGCCGGATAAAGCCGTGTGCCGCGCGCTGGAGGACTTTCAGCCCGGAGGCGGCAGAGTGCTGCTGGTGGCGGCAGGCAAGGCCGCTTGGCAGATGGCATACGCCGCCGTGCAGACACTGGGGCGCGTGGACGGCGGCGTGGTGGTGACCAAGTACGGCCATGTAAAAGGCAGAATCCCCGGTGTAAATTGTTATGAGGCAGGTCATCCCGTACCGGATGCCAACGGCTTTGCAGCCACCGAAAAAGCTTTGGCGCTGGTACAGGGGCTGACCGCAGAGGACACGGTGCTGTTTTTGCTTTCCGGCGGCGGCAGCGCCCTGTTTGAAAAGCCGCTTGTCCCCGGCGGGGAATTGCAGGACATCACCAATCAGCTCCTTGCCAGCGGAGCCGATATCGTGGAGATGAATACCATCCGCAAGCGGCTGTCCGGAGTCAAGGGCGGGCGGTTCGCGCAGCACTGCGTGCCTGCAAGGGTGTTCAGCATCGTGCTCAGCGATATTCTGGGTGACCCGCTGGATATGATCGCCAGCGGCCCGGCGGTGCCGGATTCCTCCACCTGTGCACAGGCCCTTGCCATTGCGGAAAAATACCACCTGAACCTGTCGGAACAGGCGAAGGCGCTGCTGGCACAGGAAACGCCGAAAGCCCTTGACAACGTGACCACTCATATCACCGGCAGCGTCCGAGAGCTGTGCACTGCTGCCGCTAAAGCCTGCCGGGAGCTGGGATATGAGCCCATCCTCCTCACCGACCGGCTCTGTTGCGAAGCCAAGGAGGCAGGCAGCTTTCTGAGTGCCATCGCCCGCACCCATGCGGGGCAGGGGAAAAAGCTGGCCTTTATCGCGGGCGGGGAAACCGTGGTGCACCTGACCGGCAAAGGGCTGGGCGGACGCAATCAGGAACTGGCGCTGGCCGCAGCCCCGGCGCTGGCGGGACAGAACGCCGCAGTGTTCTCCGTGGGCAGTGACGGCACCGACGGCCCCACCGATGCCGCCGGCGGCTATGTGGACGGCGACACCGCCGCAGCACTGGCAGCAGCGGGTCGGAACGTGTTCGACACCCTGCAAAACAACGATGCCTACCACGCCTTGCAGGCGGTGGAGGGGCTTATTATCACAGGCGCTACTGGTACCAACGTCAATGATGTTGCCGTGGTGCTGATCGGGGGAGAAGCGCAGGCAGACGCCTGAAACTCTGTCTGCCCGGCGCACCCATAATGCTTGACCCCGCTTTGTCCGCAGTATCCGGGCAGGCGGGGATTTTTTGTTGGAAGTACTTGACAATTTTTTTATAAAATGATATGATTTTGATATCACAAAGAAACGTTTCCGACCCTGATAAGGAGGGACTTGTTATGGAAGAGAAAATTTTGAATACCCGCAAAAACGGTATGGCTATGTTGCTGCTCACCCTGCTGGGCTATGTGGCATCCATCGCCCTGTTCATTTACAGCATCACTCTGCTGAATGCAGACCGGATGCTTCTGGGCGTGCCGCTGCTGATTTTGTCCATTGCGTATTGGATCGCAGGCATTTTCCTGTTCTGCGGCCTTAAGGTGCTCAAGCCGCAGGAGGCGCTGGTGCTCACCCTCTTTGGCGATTACATCGGCACCCTGAAGGGACAGGGCTTTTACTGGGTGAACCCCTTCTGCACCGCCGTCAACCCTGCCGCCGGTACCCGCCTGAGCCAGAGCGGAGACGTGAACAGCAAGGAGAACAGCGTGGCTGCGCTGTTTGGCAATAACGGCCAGAATGCTCAGATGAGCGTCGAGTCCATGAGCAAAAAGATCTCCCTCAAGATGATGACCCTGAACAACTCCCGCCAGAAAATCAACGATTGTCTGGGTAATCCGGTGGAGATCGGCATTGCAGTCATCTGGCGCGTGACCGATACCGCCAAGGCTGTGTTCAACGTGGATAACTATAAGGAATACCTCTCCCTGCAGTGCGACAGCGCCCTGCGCAACGTGGTGCGGGTGTACCCCTACGATGTTGCTCCCAACGTGGACACCACCGGCGACGGCGTTGCCGATGACGGCAGCCTGCGCGGCTCTTCTGAGGTGGTGGCGGCCCGCATCCGAGACGAGATCCAGAAGAACGTGGCAGAGGCAGGTATCGAGGTGGTGGAGGCCCGCATCACCTATCTGGCCTATGCACCGGAAATTGCAGCCGTCATGCTGCAGCGCCAGCAGGCGTCCGCCATCATTGATGCCCGCAAGATGATCGTAGACGGCGCAGTAGGCATGGTGGAAATGGCGCTGGATCGTCTGAACGAGAACAAGGTAGTGGAACTGGACGATGAGCGCAAGGCGGCAATGGTATCCAATCTGCTGGTGGTGCTGTGCGGCAACCGCGATGCCCAGCCCATCGTGAACAGCGGTAGCCTGTACTGATGGCCGAGCCGAAAAAACAGGTGCCCCTGCGCCTGAACGCCAAGCTCTACGATGCCATTGCGGCCTGGGCAGAGGATGACTTCCGCTCGGTGAACGGGCAGATCGAATATCTGCTTACCGAGTGTGTGCGTCAGCGCAAAAAGAATGGGAAATATGTCTCCGACCAGCTGGATGTCCCGCCGGAGCTGGATCTCCATTGAAGAACCCGTGAAAAAACGTTTGGAGCGCGCCGCAGAGCACGCCAAACGCAAATTATTCACAAGGCCGCTGCACAAGACCGGTGCAGCGGCCTTGTGTTTGTCGGGGAAAAGCCGTGCCTTCCGGCGGGAAGCGGGGACAAATGAGCGCTGATTTGATATATCAATTGAGCGCGCAATGCTCCGGTATTTCGTCGAAAAAGGCGACCGAAGCTGCGGAAATGACTTGAAGAGACAGGAGAAGATGGACAGATATCTGGGCGAAAACGTTTCTTTTTTGGGCTTTTCCGGAAAAAAACTTGCCTAAAAGTTTGCAGCGTGCTAAACTAACAGCGGGGAATTGTTTTGCGTAAGCAGATAGGGGGATGAAGCTATGAAAATACTGGTTGTGGATGACGGTCAGCTTGCGATCAATTCGCTGATCCGCATCCTGTGCCGGGTGGCACCGGACTGTGACTATATCAGTGCCATGACGACTGACGATGCCCTGACGTGGATGCGGCAGGGCCCAATGGATGCTGCCTTTTTGAACCTGGAAATGCCGGGCATGAATGGCCTTGCCCTTGCCCGCATGATCCAGAAGCTGCAACCCCGCTGCAACCTCATCGTGGTCACCGAGCACCCGGAGTATGCACTGGAAGCATTGCAGATCTTCGTCAGCGGTTTTCTGCTCAAGCCCGCCAACGAGGCGGACGTGCGCAATGTGCTGGAAAATCTGCGCTACCCGCCGGAAACGGCACCTGTGGGCATCAAGATCCAGTGCTTCGGCAACTTCGAGATCTTTGTGGGCGGACGTCCGCTCTCCTTCAAGCGCAGCAAAAGCAAGGAGCTGCTGGCCTACCTTGTGGACCGCAACGGCGCCACCTGTACCAACGGCGAGATGCTGGCTGTCCTGTGGGAGGATAAGCCCGACACCGCCTCGCTGCACAGCCATCTGCGCAATTTGATCTTTGACCTCAGCCATACGCTGGAGGATGCAGGGGTCAACGGGCTGCTGGTACGCGGCCGCAGCACCTTGGCGCTGGATACCAGCAAGGTGGACTGCGATTATTATAACTTCCTGCGGGGAGACCGCTCGGCTTTCAACGCCTACCGGGGCGAGTATATGACCCAGTATTCCTGGGCAGAGGTTACCCGCTCGGCGCTGCGCCAGCAGGCCGCAGCTACGCCCAAAAGCGGGTCTATTCCAAGCTATTACGTCCCGCCCACGGGCTTTTAAAACTGCATAAAACACCAAAGGCTGCTGCGCAAACGATGCGCAGCAGCCTTTATCATTCTCTTAAAATCGTTCCAGTTCCAGCAGATATTCCTTGATCTCCAGTCCCTCGGCGTAGCCGGTCAGGCTGCCGTCTGCGCCGATGACCCGGTGGCAAGGCACCACGATGCACAGCGGGTTGCGGTGGCAGGCGCTGCCCACGGCGCGGCTTGCCTTGGGTTTGCCCAGCGCCGCCGCCAGCTGGCCGTAGGTGCGCACCTCCCCGTAGGGAATCTTGTGCAGCTGCGCCCATACCGCCTGCTGAAAGGGCGTGCCCTTTGCTGCCAGCGGCAGGTCGAACTCCCGGCGCACCCCGGCAAAATATTCGTTCAGCTGCTCCTCTGCCTCCTGCAGCAGGGGCGTTTCCACCACCCTGCGTGGCAGCGGCTCCAGCTCCGGCGCACCGTCCGGGCAAAAATGTACCCCGCACAGCGCGTCGTTCTCCTCCTCCAGACAGATGGCACCAAGGATGCTGTTGATGTACCAGACGTTCAAAACCGGCCTCTTCCTTTCCTGTAAGAATGTGCTATACTGGTATTATCTTAACACAAAAGCTTCCATGAGGAAAGGGGCGTTTCAACTATGGTCAAGGCACTGGAAGACATCATTGCAAAAAGCAGCAGCATCGTCTTTTTTGGCGGCGCGGGCGTTTCTACGGAGAGCGGCATCCCGGATTTCCGCAGCGTGGACGGGCTGTACCACCAGAAATACGACTACCCGCCCGAAACCATCCTCAGCCATACCTTCTGGGAGAAAAAACCGGAGGAATTTTACCGTTTTTACCGCGACAAGCTGATCGTAAAGGGTGCAAAGCCCAACGCCGCCCATCTGCGGCTGGCAAAGCTGGAGCAGCAGGGCAAGCTGCGGGCAGTGGTCACCCAGAACATTGACGGCCTGCATCAGGCGGCGGGCAGCAAAACCGTGTACGAGCTGCACGGCAGCACCCTGCGCAACTACTGCACCCGCTGCGGAAAGTTCTACGATGTGGATTTCATCGCAAACAGCACCGGTGTGCCCCGCTGCACCGAGTGCGGCGGCATCGTAAAGCCGGACGTGGTGCTTTACGAAGAGGGCTTGGACGAGGAGGTGCTGTCCGGCGCGGTGGATGCCATCCGCCATGCCGATACCCTTATCATCGGCGGCACCAGTCTGGTGGTGTACCCCGCCGCCGGGCTCATCCGGTATTTCCGGGGCGATAATTTGGTGGTCATCAACATGCAGCCCACCGGAGCGGATGCCTCTGCCGACCTGTGCATCGCAAAGCCCATCGGGCAGGTGCTGAGCGAGGACATCTCGCTGGACTGATTTTTGCACTGTAAGGCGCGCTGTTTCGCGCCGGTTCGCACGCAGTTTTCCGTATGCTGATGGAAAGAACGACAGAACGGAGGAACTGCAAATGATCCAGGTATGCGACCCGCCGCGTCAGCGGCAGGTACGGCGGCTTTCCGCCGAGGAATTTTTTACATTGGTGCGCTGCGGCGGGGCGGGGTTTTACCGTCCCCGCTCCGAGGTGCTGCGGATGCTGACCGCAGGCGAGGCGTGGGGCACAGCCGGGGCAGCGCTGCTGGTGCTACCCCTTACCGCCGATACCGCCGCCGCAGCGGCACTGCGCAACTGGCTGGGACGTCGGCAGCTGGAGGGCGGCTGCCTGCTCACCCCGCCGGTAAATACCGGCGAGGAGCTGCCCGCCCGGCTGGTGGAAATTGCCGCAGCCCGGGCAGACCGGCTGCGCCGCAAGGGCACGGCATGGGCGGTGGTAGAGTGCACCGAAACGGCGGCAGCGCTGTTGCCGCTGTATTTTCGGCAGGGCTTCGGACTGCGGGCGCTGCGCCCGTTGGAAAGTCTTGCGCCCTGCTTTTTGCTGCGCACCGGCTGCGTGCCCGCCCGCACCGCGCCGGTGTGGGTGCCGCTGGAGGACAGGGTACAGCTGGCGCTGCTGCTGGCAAAGGGCTATGCTGCACTGGACAGCCGCCCCTACGGCGGCAGTCTTGCACTGGCGCTCTATCCGCTGAAAGAAACGGAATAACGTAAACCAGAGAGGGAATGGGAAATTATGAAGGCAGTGATTCTGGAAAGCTATGTGATGGAAGAAGGGGACTTGGACTGGTCCGGGGTAAAGGCACTGGTGCCGGACACCACCAGCTATGTGCGCACCGACTACGCCGACATCGCGCCCCGCATCGGGGATGCAGAACTGGTGCTCATCAACAAGTGCCGCATTGACGAGGCAATATTGGCGCAGTGCCCGAACCTCAAGTGGGTGGGCATCATCGCCACCGGTACGGATAATATCGACCTTGAAGCCTGCCGCCGCCATGGGGTGGCAGTGGCCAACGTGCCAGGGTACTCTACTTATAGCGTGGCCCAGATGACTTTTAGCCTGCTGCTGGCCATCTGCCAGTGCGCCCAGCGGTACGACCGGGCAGTAAAGGCCGGATACTGGCAGCTGGGCATCCCGGCAGAGTACGGTCTGCTGCCGCAGGTGGAGCTGCTGGGCAAGACCTTTGGCATCTACGGCTACGGCAGCATCGGCCGCCAGACCGCCCGCATTGCAAGGGCCTTTGGCATGGAGGTTCTGGTGTGCACCCGCACGGTGCGCCCGGAGTACGCCGCCGATGGGGTGGAGTTCGTGGACTTTGACACCCTGCTTGCCCGCAGCGATGTGCTCAGCCTGCACTGCCCGGCCACCCCCGACACCCGCGGATTGGTCAGCCGGGAAGCCCTTGTAAAAATGAAGCCCGGCGCTATTTTGCTGAACACTGCCCGGGGCGCACTGGTGGACGAAGAAGCCGTAGCGGATGCGCTGGAAAGCGGGAAGCTTGCCTTTTACGGTGCAGACGCCTTTGCCACCGAGCCGCTGCCGCCCCAAAGCCGGTTGCGCAGTCTGCCGGGCGCGGTGCTCACCCCGCATATCGCGTGGACCACCAAGGAAGCCTTGCAGCGGCTGATGGACATCACCACCGGCAACCTGCGCAGCTTTCTGGCTGGGAAAGGCGAGAATATCGTCAACCCTTGATTTTGGCAGGGCACTGTACTATACTGTTCCATGATTTCAGGCTCTCCCGGCAAAGGAACTGCCGTAAAAATAACGTATGCACAAGAGCATCCGGCAGCTTTGCCGCTGCTCTGAGGGAGGTAAAAATGAGTTACGCCATCGTATTCAGCAGCAAAACCGGCAACACCGCACTGCTGGCACAGACCCTGCAGGAGCAGCTGCCGCAGGCAGACTGCTGCTATTTCGGCGCACCGGACGCTGCCGCGCTGGCAGCAGACACCCTGTATGTGGGTTTCTGGACGGACAAGGGCAACGCGGACGCGGACACGCTGGATTTCTTGCAGCAGCTGCACGGCAAGCGGGTGTTCCTGTTTGGCACCGCAGGCTTTGGCGGCAGTGCGCCCTACTTCGAAAAGATTCTTGCCGCCACCCGGAAGGCGCTGGACGGCAGCAACACCGTCATCGGCACATATATGTGTCAGGGCAAAATGCCGGTGTCCGTCCGGCAGCGGTACGAGGCCATGAAGGCAAAGCCTTTGCACATCCCCAATCTGGACGCGCTGATCGAAAACTTCGATAAGGCGCTCTCCCACCCGGATGCCGCAGATCTGGAACAGCTGAAGCAGGCCGTAAAGTGAGTGAAAAAGAGCGACCGCACATTGTTTTGTGCGGTCGCTCTTTCTGTATAAGCTATATAGGACAAACGTTAGTCAATGGTGGTTTTGGTGCGCCCGATGCCGATGACGGCGGTGGAGATCTTTTTCCAGCTGTCGCAGCCGCACACGCCGTCCACCCGCAGGCTGGTGCGCTTCTGGTAGCCGCGCAGAGCCTGCTCGGTGCGGGCACCAAAGATGCCGTCGATACGGCTGCCGGTCTGGTAGCCAAGGGTGGAAAGCGCATCCTGCAAAATCATGACATAGCAGCCCCGGCTGCCCCGGCGCAGGGTGGGGTAACCGGCGGTGGTGCCGCTGCACGCCGGGGTGCCGTAGCGGCGGTCAAAGTGCACCCATGTGGGGGTCTGGCTCAGCGGCTCCACATAGCCCCATGCGCCGGAAGTGCGGGCAGCGTTGTAAATGGCGGTGCGCTGGCGCTGGTCAAGGCTTTGCCCCACATCGAACGCTACCCCCGCGTAGTGCTGGCTGCGGGTGCCGTGGCCACCCTCCCAGATGCGGCGGAAAGCGTACCCTACCGGGATGCCCCTGCCGTATTTGCGGCGGGTCAGGTTCCACGCTTCCATGGCTGCAATGGTGGTCCATAGGGTAGGGCTGGCCGATTTGCCCCGGAACTCCCGCAGCCGCAGGGTGGTCAGGGTGCTGTAAGGCATGGGGTCGTTCTCGTTCAGGTTTGCGTAGGTGTATACCTTGTTTTCGTAGGCGTCATAGATCAAAAGGCGTGCCATCCCTCATTCCTCCTTCTCGCAGCCGCAGGGGTCGGTACACTGGGCTTGCAAGGCGTGCCATGTTTCGCGGTACACGATGCCGTTTACCGGCTGCAGCCCCGCCTGCTGCTGGACAGCCCGCACGGCAGCGGCGTCTGACGCGCCAAAGCGGTTGTTATCGGCCACATAGCCCTCGCCGCAGGAAAGCTGTGCCCGGCGGTTGATCCAGCGCTCCACCTGTCCTACCTCCTGCCCGGCGCTGCCCTCGGCGATGGCGCGCCCCGGGTAGGCGGTGCCGGATGGGGTGTCTCTATCGGGGTTCGGGGCATGGGCGGCCAGCTGCAAACTCAGCGCTTCCACCGCCGTCCATGTGTCGGCATCGGCAATGCCGGTCTGCTCCAGCCCTAATAGCTGCTGGGCGCTGCGGGTGGCTGTGGCAGTTTCGTCGGTATAACGGTCGGCAAGGGGCGGGGCTTCCACACTGGAAAAATAATAGGCGATGCGCAGCAAAAGCAGATTGTAATACAATACGGTCTCACCGCTGCTGCCCACCGTCAGCGGCGTGCCGGGGTAGGGCAGACGCTTTAAGGTGACCACCGGGCCGGAAGAGCGCAGCTGGCTGGCGCGGCCATAGAGGGAGTTCCATGTGGTGCGCCCCACCACGCCGTCCACGGTAAGCCCCGCAAACCGCTGGTACGCCCGCACTGCCTGCTCGGTATCTGCGCCGAACTTGCCGTCAATGCTTACCGGCGGGATACTGCTCTCGTAGGCGCTCATGAGGTAGAGATAGAATTGCAGCTCCCGCACCGCCGTGCCGGTGGAGCCGGTGCGCAGTACGCCCGGGTACTCGCCGGGGCGCAGGGAAGAGGAGAGCAGCCGGTTGGCGATATCGTTGTACACCTCGTACAGCTTTTGCCATGTGGTGCGCCCCACCACCCCGTCTGCCGTCAGTCCGAAGTACCGCTGGAACCGTCGCACAGCCGCCGTCGTGCCCGCGCCGAATTTTCCGTCCACGGTCACATTTTCAAGGCTTGGGTACACGGTGCGGGCGATCTTCAGCCAGAACTGCACCAGCCGCACATTCTGCCCGGAGGCACCCTCCCGCAGCGGCGTGCCGGGGTAGGCGTTGGGGGTGCCATTGTCGGACTGGATGCTCAAAAACTCGTCGTACAGTTCTTTCCAAGTGGTCTGCCCCACTATGCCGTCCACCGTGAGGCCGTACTTGCGCTGGAAGGCGCGTACCGCATTGGCGGTGGCGGTGCCGAATACGCCGTCCACTTTTACGGATGGAATGGCGCTGTCGTACTGCGCCAGCGTGTTCAGCCAGAACTGTACCTGCTCCACCGCGCTGCCGGAAGCACCGGTGCTCAGCACCGTACCGTTCCATGTGCCGTTGGACAGGGTGCCGGTGGAAGTCTCGCCCTCGCTGGTCAGCTCGGCGAGGTCCTTTACCGATACATAGATGTAGCTGATCTTGTACCATGTCTGCCGCCCCACCACGCCGTCGGCGGTCAGATTGAACTGCTTCTGGAACGCCCGCACCGTGGCGGCCATCCGGCTGCCGAATACGCCGTCTACCGTCAGTTTGCCAAGGAAGGGATAGTCCTTGGCGATGCGGTTCAGCTGCCGTTGCAGGGTGAACACGGCCGCGCCGCGGCTGCCCTGCCGCAGCGGTGTGCCGGGGTAGCTTTGCGGGATGGAGCGGACATTCTTGGTGCGCACGATCTCGATGCTGCTGCCGTAGTAGTAGCGCAAGATCTGCAAGGCGCTGCGTCCGTTGTTGGCCAGTGTCACCGTGCCCCACTGCTTGAGCCCGGGGCAGGTGACCGACTTGCCGTCGCAGTACTCGGAATAATAGGGGTTCACCGTGCCACGCTTGCGCAGATAGGTGTTAAAGATGTCGTCCGTAATGCGCACCATCACCTCAAACACCGTGCGTCCGTGGACGTAGTACTGGTCGTAGCTGGTGGAGTTGGTGATGTTGAAGGTGTAGCCCTTGCTGGGGTACCACTCGGTATAGATGCGGTTCAGCGCCAACGAGATCTGGCAGTGGATATTCGCCCGCAGTGCCTGCTCTGGCCATGTGGGATACACCTCGCTGGAGGCTACGTTGGCGATATAATCCCGGAAGGACACGGTCACGTTGCGGGCTGAGGCGGCCGGTTTGCCCAGATGCACCGTGATGTTTTTGGGGATGATCACCTGTTCCAGCACCCTGGGCGTGCAGTTTTCCCGCGGCTGCGGGCCGCTGCCGCCGCTGCCGGCAAACAAAGCGTGCGGCGGGATGACGATGGGCGCGTTCGGGATGTCCCGGTCTTCCTCGGTAACAGGAAGCATCTGGGGCTGCGCCAGCGTTACCTGCCCGGCAAAGATCTGGATGCCCTCAATGCGCACGGTGCGGTAGCCGGGCTTTGCGGCGGTCAGGCTGACAATGGCGTAGGGGCGGGTAGTGTTGTCCTCGTCCAGAGAGAGGGCGCAGGCAGGGGCTTCAACGGGAATATCGGCGGCGCTGCCGGTGGCATCGGTGATGCGGTGCAGGGTAAAGCCGTCCCCCTGCACCGCAACGGTCACCCCCTCCACGGGGGCAGACTGGCGTGCCGCAAAGGTCTGGATGCGGAGAGTTCCGGTGTTTTTCATGGAGATACGCTCCTTTGCTGGTAAAAGTATGCTTCTGCCCCAGCGTATTCCGTCCGGTGCCCGGGCGTGCATGGCAATGCCCGCAGCAAACAAAAAAAGCCGCCCGTAGGCGGCAGGGGAGAATAGCTTATTTGGCGCTGTCCTTGGCAAGGGCGGCGTCAATATTTTTTTGCAGGGCGGCAAGGTTTTCTTCCTTGTCAATGCCGCCCAGCAGGGGCTGGCCCACAACATTGCCGTCCCGGTCAAAGACGTAGGTGGTGGGGAAGGCCATGATGTTCAGTGCAAACTTGCCGGCCTCGCTGCCGGAGGCAAAGTAGATGTTGCGGTAGCTTGCGCCCTTTGCAGCCAGCAGCTTTTTGGCGGCTTCGATGCCCTGCTGGCTGCCATCCAGCGTCTCGGTATTGATGCCGACCACCTCGCCGCCCTGTGCCTTGACCTTTTCATTCAGGGCGTTCAGGTCGTCCAGCTCCTCTACACAGGGCTTGCAGCCGTTGAACCAGAAGTTCACCACCGTAAAGGCGTTGCCCGCAAACAGGCTGTTGTCCACCGGGTTGCCCTCTAAATCGCTGCCCTCAAACTGGGGGAAAGCAGTGCCCTGTGCGGCGGCACTGGAAGCAGCCGCGTCCGCAGGGGCAAGAGCAGCAATTTGTTCCTCAATGGCACGGATCTTTTTCTGCATCGGCGGTCAGGGTCTTGTACTCCTCATCCGAGAACTGATCTTTTGCCTTTTTTCCACGGCACTCAGCAGAAAATCGCCGTAGTTCGTGCTGAGGGTGGTCTCAGTCACGTTTTTGTCCATGGAGGAGAACACCTTCTCCCACAGGGCATCGTTTGCGGAAAGGATCTCGTTTTCATCGGCCAGCAGCAGCTGCTCATCGGTCTTGCCTTCCGCTGCCGCAGAGGAAGCGGAAGAAGATGCAGTAGAGGCAGAGGATGCGCCCTGCCCGCAGGCGGCAAGGCTGAAGGCCAGCACAAGGCCAAGAAAAAAGTGCGGTTACACGGTTAAGCTTCATGGTTTTACTCCTTTGTCGTTTCAGTGTTTGATTTGTCTCCCAGCCCGAATTTATACTGGATGGCGTCCGTAGGGCAGGCTTTCATGCACATCCCGCAGCGGATACATTCGGCGTGGTTGGGGGTCTTGGTAATGTCTACGTCCATCTTGCAAGCCTTTGCACAGGCGCCGCAGGAGACGCATTTGTGGGTGTCTACACGCATCTGGAACAGCGAGACTTTATTCAGCAGTGCATAGAACGCGCCCAGCGGGCACAGCCACTTGCAGAAGGGGCGGTATAACACCACGCTGCCCACAATGACTGCCAACAGAATGCAGGCCTTCCATGTGAACAGCTTGCCCAGCGCGGCGCGGATACCCGCATTTGTCAGGGAGAGGGAATGGCACCTTCCAGCACGCCCTGCGGGCAGAGATACTTGCAGAAGAACGGGTCGCCCATGCCCAGCTCGTTGACCGCCAGCAATGGCAGCAGCACCACCATGACCAGGAGCACAGCATACTTTAAATAGCGCAGCGGCTTCAGCTTCTTGGTGGAAAGCTTGGGGGAGGGAATCTTGTGCAAAAGCTCTTGAAACCACCCGAACGGGCAGAGGAAACCGCAGATGAACCGCCCCAGCAGCACCCCGAAGAGAATCAGGATGCCGGTGATGTAGTAGGAAAATCGGAATTTGGAGGAGCCTATCACCGCTTGAAACGCTCCCCACCGGGCAGGCACCGGCAGCGCCCGGGCAGGAATAGCAGTTCAGTCCCGGCACGCAGACGTATTTTCCGCTGCCCTGATACAGCGTCCCTTTGGCAAAGTTGGGCAGGTGGAGATTGGTCAAAAGGGTCGCCCCGGCCTGTATAAAGCCCCGGAAGCGAGAGCAAGGGGATTTAATTTTTTCTTATCCAATGCCGACACACTCCAAGCACAGCCGGATGGCCTTTGAAAATACGGTGTCTGCCTCGCCCCCCGCCACACGCCGAACAGCAGCATCAGCACCCCGGCGGCAAGCAAAAAGCAGCTGCGCCTGTTTTTTTCATGAACATCATAGCCTCCTGTTGTTTGATGGCACCAGTATACACCATGCGGGATAAAATTTCTGCTAAGAAAATCTTAACACGAATCTTAACACCGTCTGCTATAATCTGTTATAATGAAAAAAAAACGCAATTTTTATGGGAAGGGTGGAACACAAGATGCGTCTTTTGGTGGTAGAGGACGAGCACTCCCTGCGGGAGGACATTGCCCGGAAGCTGCGGCTGTCCGGGTACGAGGTGGATGCCTGTGCAGATGGCGAAGCCGCGCTGGAAGCACTGGCGGCAGAGCGGTACGACCTTGTACTGCTGGACCTCAACCTGCCCAAGGTGGACGGGATGCAGGTGCTTGCGCAGCTTACGGCAGCACGACCTTGAGACCTGTGTGCTGATCTTATCGGCGCGCAGCGAGATCTCGGACAAGGTAGAGGGGCTGGACGCGGGTGCCAATGATTATCTTTCCAAGCCGTTTCATCTGGCAGAGCTGGAGGCGCGTGTCCGCAGCCTGACACGCCGCAAATTCATCCAGCAGGATGTCTGCCTGTGCTGCGGGCGGCTGAGCTTCAACACCCGCAGCCGCGTTGCCATGGCGGATGGCCAGACCCATTCCGCTGACCCGTAAGGAAAGCGGCGTGCTGGAATATCTGCTGCTGCATCAGGGACGCCCTGTCAGTCAGGAGGAGCTGATTGAGCATGTCTGGGACGGCAGCGTGGACAATTTCAGCAACTCCATCCGGGTACACATTTCCGCTCTGAGAAAAAAGCTGCGGGCCGCGCTGGGGTATGACCCCGTCCGAAACCGCATCGGGGAAGGCTACGAGATCGGAGGCGAGGCACAATGAAGCGTTTATCCCTGCAATGGCGCATCACCCTGCTGACGGCGCTGCTCATCGCCTGCGCCTGCGTGTGCATGAATCTGCTTTTGTATCGCACCGGCGTTACCGGCATGGATGCCCTCAACGGCTTTATGATGCAGTATCAGCCCGGCAGTGCGGATTCGTTGACCATCGAGATCCCGCAGGAGGAAATGTCCAGCCTGCTGGCGCATTTTTCACAGGAAGTCTACGATGCAAAGGTGGTTTTTGGCCGCAAGGGCTGGTGTATCACTGCCGTGGTCACCATCCTCAGCGCAGCCATCGCTTATTTTGTCAGCGGCAGAGCGCTGAAGCCTTTGCAGCAGCTTGCGCAGCAGGCGCAGCGGGTCGATCAGGACAGCATCGCCACCGTCCGTCTGGACGAAGATACCGTGCAGGAATTCGGGCAGCTGAGCCGGTCGGTGAACCGGATGCTGGATGGTCTGGCACAGTCTTTTGAATTGCAGCGGCAGTTTGCGGGTAACGCCGCCCACGCAGCTGCGCACTCCGCTGGCTATTTTGCAGACAAAGCTGGAACTGTTTGCAGAGGAGCACCCGGCCATGGACGCTGAGACCGCCGGGCTGGTCAGCTCCCTGCGGGAGCAGCTGGACCGCCTGACCGCCCTTGTGCGCACTTTGCTGGAAATGAGCAATCTGCAATCGGTCTCCCGCACCGACCAGATCGCCCTTGCACCGCTGGTGGAGGAGATCTTGACCGACCTGACTTCCCTTGCCCAGAAAAACAACATCTCCTTGCAGCAGGACTGCGCGGAGCTGGGCATGGTGGGCAGTGATGCGCTGATCTACCGGCTGGTGTTCAATCTGGTGGAAAACGGCATCAAGTATAACCACCCCGGCGGGGCAGTGCGCGTCACCCTGCGGCAGGAAAGGCAGAATGCCGTGCTGCGCGTTGCAGATACCGGCCCGGGCATCCCCGCAGACTGCCGGGAGAGCATTTTCGAGCCCTTTTTCCGGGTGGATAAGTCCCGCAGCCGGGGAGATGGGCGGCGTGGGGCTTGGGCTTGCCCTTGTGCGGGAGATCGCCGTACTGCACGGCGGCGGCGTGACCGTGGAGAGCAGCAGCGAAAACGGCACCACCTTTGTCGTTACCCTGCCGCTGGTACAGCCCTGCTGAAGCAAGCAGAGCATGGAAATCGTGCTTCCGAATAAAGGCTTCCCCGGTCGGGGGAAGCCTTTTGCCCAGTGACGATTTGTGCAAGCATGGGAACGGGCTTTATTCTTTGGCACACGGGGGAGTATACTGGAACCACAAGAGCTCGGAAAATAAGAAGGACAAAGGAGATACTGAAAATGCAGGCAACCATTCGCAACGAATTCCTGACCCTGACCGTGGATACCCACGGTGCAGAGGCCGTCAGCCTGAAGAATGCCGCAGGCGAAGAGCTGCTCTGGCAGGCCGACCCTGCCATCTGGAAGCGCCATGCACCCATCCTGTTCCCGTGGACGGGCAAGCTGGTGGACGGCACCTTTACTGCCCAAGGGCAAAACATGGAAGGGCGGTCAGCACGGCTTTGCCCGGGATCTGGAGCACACCCTGCTGCGGGCAGAAGGGGATACCATCCAGCTGGAGCTGCGGGCGGACGATGCCATCAAGGCAGAGCGCTTCCCCTATGATTTTGTACTCACCAGCACCTTCCGACTGGAGGGCAAGACCGTGCACCATACTTTGCAGGTGACAAACCCCGGCACCGAGGAGCTACGCTTCGGCATCGGCTTCCACCCGGCGTTCAATGTGCCGTTCGACGCCAAGCACACCACCACCGACTACGAGTTCCGTTTTGACCGGCCGGAAAGCCCGGTCATCCTCGATGCCAGCCCCAACGGCTTGCTGAGTGGCAAGAGCTATTACCAGTGGAAGAACCAGCAGACGATCCAGCTGACCGATGACCTGTTTGCCAACGACAGCTTCTGCATGGCAGGCCTGCGCACTGGCACCATTGGCATCTGCGAAAAGGACACCGGCCGCAATATCACCTGCCGGGTGGAGGGCTACCCCTATTCGCTCATCTGGTCGGCTCCCGCAAAGCCGGTGCGCTTTGTGTGCATTGAGCCGTGGCATAGCCTGCCCGCCGCTGCCACCGACCCGCAGGACTGGGAGCAGCGCGCCGCAGCCGCCTGCCTTGCCCCCGGCGAAAGCTGGCAGACCACCCTTAGCACCACCTTTGACCGGTAAGAAAAAGCACGCAGAAACGAAACGGCGTGCTCTTGACAGAAACCTCAAAAGTGGGTGTACTGTAAATAGAAAAGGCACTGCGACAAGCGGTCAGCCCTTTTGATGTAAGTTCTTAAAAACTAAGAACCGTCACCGGCCAGGGTGACGGTTCTTTTTTGCTGAGAGTGCCATAGCAGAGAATGTGCAGGTTGCCAGCAATAGGACAGCTGTTTCCCTCTGTGACCCCTCCTTTAAAAAGGGGACAGCGGAACGCCCGCAGGCGTTCCGCTGTTCCGAACTATAAAATATTCTTTCCACTGAAGATGGCCAAAGCGCACGCGGCGGCCATTTCAGATCGTCCCGCGCAGAGGCTCAGAAAAAAGCAGCTGCTTAGTAAGCAACGCCCCAGTAGACCATGGCCTTCGCGGGCTTGCCGCAGCAGGGGCACACATCGCTGAGCTGCTCCTGCTCAAAGGGCATGCAGCGGCTGGAAAGTCCGGCCTCTTCCTTCATCTTCATCTCGCAGGCAAGGTCGCCGCACCACATGGTCTTGATGTAGCCGGTGTTGGCCTTGGCCAGCTCCTTCACCTCGTCCATGGTGGTGGCAGCCCAGGTGCGCTTTTCGCGGTTTTCCAGCGCACGCTGGTACAGGTCCTGCGCAGAGCCTCCAGCTGGGCGGGAATGGCGGTCTCCAGCTCGTCCAAGCTTACAAAGACCTTCTCGCGGGTGTCGCGGCGCACCAGAACGCACTGGTTCTTTTCCAGATCCTTGGGGCCGATCTCAAGGCGCAGGGGCACGCCCTTCATCTCCCACTGGGCAAACTTCCAGCCGGGGGCGTTGTCGCTGTCGTCCAGCTTCACGCGGGCGTACTTGCTGATCTTCTCGGCCAGCTCGGCAGCCTTCTCGGAAACGCCGGGCTTGTGGGCGGCAATGGGCACCACCACCACCTGAATGGGGGCAATGGCCGGGGGCAGGATCAGGCCGTCGTCATCGCCGTGGGTCATGATGATAGCACCCACCAGACGGGTGGAAACGCCCCAGCTGGTCTGGAACGGATGATGCAGCTGGTTGTCACGGCCGGTAAAGGTGACATCGTAAGCCTTGCTGAACTTGTCGCCAAAGTAGTGGCTGGTGCCGCTCTGCAAAGCCTTGCCGTCCTTCATCATGGCTTCGATGGTGTAGGTGGCCTCGGCACCGGCAAACTTTTCTTTGTCGGTCTTGCGGCCCTTCACCACGGGGATCGCCAGATCCTGCTCGCAGGTATCTGCGTAGCAGTTCAGCTGCTGCTGGGTCTCAGCCTCGGCCTCGGCAGCGGTCTCGTGGATGGTGTGACCCTCCTGCCACCAGAACTCGCGGCTGCGCAGGAAGGGACGGGTGGTCTTTTCCCAGCGCACCACGCTGCACCACTGGTTGTACTTCATGGGAAGCTCACGGTAGCTGTGCAGCACGCGGGACCAGTGATCGCAGAACATGGTCTCGCTGGTGGGACGCACCGCCAGACGCTCTTCCAGCTTGTCGGAGCCGCCCATCGTGACCCACGCCACCTCCGGCGCGAAACCATTGACGAGCTCGCCTTCCTTCTGCAGCAGGCTCTCCGGGATCAGCACCGGCATAGCCACATTCTCATGGCCGGTAGCCTTGAACCGGGCGTCCAGATCCTTCTGGATCAGTTCCCAGATGGCCTGACCATAGGGGCGCAGGATGGTAAAGCCCTTCACACTGGAGTACTCCACCAGCTCTGCCTTTACGCAGATATCGGTGTACCACTGTGCAAAGTTTTCTTCCTGACTGGTGATCGCCTGTACGAGCTTCTTGTTGTCTTTTGCCATTTGTATTTATCCTCCTAAGGCCGTGCGCCAAACGCTTTACGTTCCGCACGAACCATAATAAAGCCCCGTCTGCCTGCACGGCCGTGTGCCGCACTGCAAAGGCGGGGCTTTTGCCTAAAAGAATCAGTTCTGCGCGTGGCTGTCCACAAAGTTTACCACATCGCCTACGGTGCGCAGGGACTCGATGGCGTCGTCCGGCACTTCGATGCCAAACTCGTCCTCCAGCGTCATCACCATGTCTACGATATCCAGACTGTCAGCCTCAAAATCGCTCATGATATCGCTTTCCAGCGTGATCTTTGCCGGGTCAACGTCCAGCTGCTCAGCCAGCAATGCACGGATTTTTTCAAAAGTATCCATTCCTGTGGTCTCCTTTTTTGCAGTTGTATTGCATACGCGTACAGCCCGCCGTGCCCCGGAAAAAGCCTCCGGTATCCGGCACAGCCTTGCCTGCTGTACAAAGCGCTCTCTTTTTTATATCCCATGCAGTGCGTATTGTCAAGCCCTGTTTTGCAGCAACTGAAGAAAATTGTCTGAAAGCTGCTTTTTCCCTTGACATCTCGTGCCGGTTTTTTTATCATTATAAAGTAATGAGTTTAAAGGGACTGACCAGTCCCTTTTATAAGGAGCGATAAGCATGAAGCTTTCATTCACCAAAATGCAGGGTTGCGCCAACGATTATATTTATCTGGACTGCCGCACCTCCGGTGTGCCGGAGGAGATTGCAGCGCTTTCACAGCGGCTGTCCCGGCGGCACTTTTCCATCGGCGCGGACGGTATTATCTGCATCTGCGCACCGGTCACAGCCGGGGCAGACGCCATGATGCGCATCTTCAATGCGGACGGCAGCGAGGGCAAGATGTGCGGCAACGGCATCCGCTGCGTGGCCGAGTGGTTGTACACCCACGGCGTGGCAAAGCCGAAGCTTGCCATCGACACCCTCAGCGGCTTAAAGACCGTTTCCCGCATGGGCGAAGGGCTGTGGCAGGTAGAGATGGGCACCTACACCGCCATGGCGGCGGCGCTGCCTGCCGTGAACATGGGCGAAGGGCCGCTGGTGGATCTGCCCCTTCAGGTGGAAGAGAACCTGTGGCGGGTGACCTGCATCAGCGTGGGCAACCCCCACTGCGTGACCATTGTACCGGAGGTGGACAGCCTGAAGCTGGAGCAGATCGGCCCGGGCTTTGAGCACCACGAAAACTTCCCGGAGCGCATCAACACCGAGTTTGTGCAGGTGGTGGATGCCACCCACCTGAAGATGCGCGTGTGGGAGCGCGGCAGCGGCGAGACATGGGCCTGCGGTACCGGCACCTGTGCCACCGTGGCAGCCCTGACCGAGCTGGGCATCTGCCCCGCCGGGGAGGACGTCCATGTGCAGCTGCGAGGCGGCGAGCTGACCATCCGGGTGCTGCCCGGCAAGCAGCTGCTGATGACCGGTGCAGCCGAGACCGTGTGCGAGGGCACGACCGAAGTGTAAAACGCAGACCCCTTGAAAAAGTTCCCCCTCTGGGGGGCTGCTGGCATCGAGCGAATGCGAGATGACTGAGAGGGTTGCACCAATAAAAGAAAGCGAGGGAAAGTATCATGAAGATGAACAAGCATTACAACGAGCTGAAGGCCAGCTACCTGTTCGTGGACATTGCCCACAAGGTCGCGGCCTATCAGGAAGCACACCCCGAAAAGGAGATCATCCGTCTGGGCATCGGCGACGTGACGCAGCCGCTGGCCAAGTGCGTCGTGAAGGCCATGCGCGACGCCGCTGCGGAGATGGGCACCAAAGAGGGCTTCCACGGCTACGGCCCGGAGCAGGGCTACCCCTTCCTCAAGCAGGCCATTCAGGGCTACTACGCCAGCCGCGGCACCCAGCTTGCCGAGGATGAGATCTTTATCTCGGACGGCGCCAAGAGCGACCTTGCAAACCTGCTGGGTCTGTTCGATGTGGACAACACCGTGCTGGTGCCGGATCCCGTGTATCCCACCTATGTGGACGATAACGTCACCGATGGCCGCAAGATTATTTACAGCCGCACCGGGCAGGAAAATGGCTTCCTTGGCATGCCGGACGAGAGCGTGAAGGCAGACATCATCTATATTTGCAGCCCCAACAACCCCACCGGCGCTGCCTACACCCGCGCACAGCTGAAGGCATGGGTGGACTACGCCCGCAAGAATGATGCCATCATCCTGTACGATGCCGCCTACGAGTGCTTCATCTCGGAGGGTGAGCTTGCCCGCAGCATCTTCGAGATCGAGGGTGCACGCGAGTGCGCCATTGAGATCTGCTCCTTCTCCAAGATCGCAGGCTTCACCGGCACCCGCTGCGGCTACACCATCGTGCCCCACGAGCTGGAGCGCGAGGGGATGAACCTGAATAAGCTGTGGCTGCGCCGCCAGACCACCAAGTTCAACGGCGTGCCCTACATCGTTCAGCGCGCTGCTGCCGCCGTGTTCACCGAGAGCGGCATGGCTGAGATCCAGGCCAACCTCGATTACTACCGCCAGAACGCCAAGGTCATTGCCGACGCGCTGGACGAGTGCGGTGTGTGGTACTGCGGCGGCAAGAACAGCCCCTACATCTGGCTGCGCTGCCCCGGCGGCATGAAGAGCTGGGAGTTCTTCGACTGGCTGCTGGAGAACTGCGGCGTCGTCGGCACCCCGGGCGTGGGTTTCGGTGAGTGCGGCGAGGGCTACTTCCGCCTGACCGCTTTCGGTGATGCCGAAAAGACCAAGGTCGCTGCCCAGCGCATCAAGGCCGCCATTCAGACTCTGTAATCTCTTTATTGTTTTTCTGAGAAAGAAAGAGGACCGGCTCACGCGAGCCGGTCCTCTTTGTTTTTATCGGTCAAACGTTGTGCTGAGAGTGGTCTCCCAGGTCTGGCCGGGGGCAAGGCAGGCGGCAGCGGCGCGCTGGCTCCACTCCTGGGTATCGGTCTGGGCACCGGGCAGGGAGTGCCACGGCTCAATGCAGACGAAGCGGACGGGCTTCGCCGGAGCCGACCAGATGAGGGCGTATAAGGGTAACCGGCGACATTGCAGACCACGCTGCGGCCGGTGTCTTTTTCATAGATGCCTACGGTGCTGCTGCGCAGACCCGCCATGCAAAAGCTGTCGTTTGCAAACAGGTCGTCCGGTCAACTGGATGGCGCTGGCGTTCTTCCACTGGTAGTAACACTTGCCGGAGAGCAGCCCGTTGGGGCGGGCGTCGAGGATCATGGGGCTTTCGGGGCCATCGAAGCGGAACTCGTAGTCCTCGGCGGTGGTGGGCGCTGTCGAAGGGGATGTTGAAGGCCGGGTGGTAGCCGATGCCGAACCGCAGCTCCTGAGCGGCCTCGGCGGGGTTCTGCACCGTGAGGGTGTGGTGGACCGTCCTGCCCTCCAGCCGGAAGGTGCTGGTGAGGACGAAGTCAAAGGGGAAGCGCTGGGCCTTGGTGGCGGCGTCGGACCGCAGCTCCAGCTCGATGGTATCGCCCTCCGCGTGCAGCAGGGTGTGCTCCACGTCCCGCGCAAAAAGCCGTGCTGGCCGCCCTTGTAGGTCTTGCCGTTTGCGATGAAGCTGCCGTCTTTAAGCTTGCCCGTCCAGGGAAGAGGATGGGCGCGTGGCGCTTCCAGACCGCCGGGTCAGCCTGCCAGAGCATCTCTTCACCCGCCGCGTTTTTTCAGGCTGACGGCCTCTGCGCCGTGGGTGTCCACCGTCAGGGTCAGAAACTCATTATGGATGGTTGCCTGCATGGTCATGCACTCCTTTTGCACAATATTTTCTGTGCCCAGTATACTCCTTTTGGCGCCAAAAGCCAAGGAGGAAAACGGGCGTGGAAATGCCGGAAAGAAAACAGTAAAACTTTTGCAAAATGGGTTGCAAAATCCAGCCCGGCGTAGTATTATAGCGTGGCCGAAAAGCAGAATTTTTTCAAAGAACGGAGGAGAAAGCTTCCCGTATGAACAGCGACAGTAGCGATCACCCGAAACCACGCTTCTCCTGCGATGTGGACATGGCAAGTGTGTCTGCCGCGTCCTGAATTGCATGTGTCCTTGATACACCGCAGGAGCCTTTGGCAAGACGCGGTGTATTTTTTGTGCCCATTTTCAGGGGCGGACAAGGAGGCAACCCATGCAGAAGAAAAACTATGTACAGGAAATTCTGGACATCATCCACAGCGGCCTGCCGCAGGCAGAGCTGGCGGAAAAGCTTTCCGATTACCATGAAATGACCTGGCCGACGCACTGGCCGACCTGACGGCGGAAGAACGCCGGAAGCTGTATGCCATCCTGGGCGTGGAGCAGGTGGCAGAGATCTTCTCCTACCTATTGGACGACGCGGAGCCCTACCTGAAAGAGCTGCCGCCGGAAGAGGCCGCGCAGGTGGTCTCCCACATGGACTCGGACGACGCTGTGGATGCTCTGGATGACCTGGAAGAGGACGATAAGGCAAAGATCGTCCACCAGATGGACAAAGTGGATAAGGACGCCGCCGGATGACGTCAAGCTGCTGCTCTCCTATCGTGAGGACGAGATCGGCAGCTGCATGACCACCAACTACATCTGCATCCGGAAGGACATGACCATCCGTCAGGCCATGAGTGAGCTGGTGAAACAGGCGGGCGAAAACGACAACATCTCCACCCTGTATGTGGTGGATGAAAACGAGCACTTTTATGGTGCCATTGACCTGAAAGACCTCATCGTGGCCCGTGCGGAGGAGCGCCTGGAAAAGCTGATCGCACGCTCCTATCCCCTACGTCACCGATCACGAGAAGATCAGCGACTGCATCGACCGCATCGTGGACTACGCGGAGCGCAGCCTGCCGGTGCTGAACGATGCCGGTAAGCTGGTGGGCATCATCACCTCGGCGGCTGTCGTCGAACTGGTCGATGACGAGATGGGCGACGATTACGCAAAGCTGGGCGGTCTGACCGGCGAGGAGGATCTGAACGAAAACGTATTTGAAAGCGTGAAAAAGCGTCTCCCGTGGCTGATCGCTCTGCTGTTCCTCGGGATGCTGGTCTCCTCGGTCGTCGGCGCGTTTGAATCGGTGGTAGCGGTGCTGCCGGTGGTCATCTGCTTCCAGTCCATGGTGCTGGATATGGCCGGTAACGTCGGTACCCAGTCGCTGGCGGTGACCATCCGTGTGCTGGTGGACGAAAACCTGACTCTTTCCAAAAAATTGCAGCTGCTCTGGAAAGAGACCCGCGTGGGTCTTTTGAACGGTGCCATTCTGGCCGTGATGGCCTTGGGCTTTCTGGGCTGCTACATCCACTTTTTAAAGGCTATGTCTGGACCTCGGCCTTTTTGCTGTCCGGCTGCGTCGGGCTGTCACTGATCGTTTCCATGGTCATTTCCAGCCTGGTGGGTACGGTCATCCCCATGCTGTTCCATAAGATCCATATCGACCCGGCCGTTGCTTCCGGCCCGCTGATCACCACGATCAACGATCTCGTGGCGGTCGTGGTGTACTACGGTCTGGCCATGGTCGTGTGCTCATTGATATGTTCCATCTGGGCTAAAATATCAATAAAGACAAAAAAAGCTCCGGCGTCACCGGAGCTTTTCGTTCCTTAAAATTGACTGGGAGAATAGCGTACTGTTACAACCAGAACCTGCCGCTGCATTTCATCAATGCGGAAAACAATGGTATAATTTTTTGATAAGAAGCTGGCGGTAACCGCGATTGGCGTAAGTGCCATTACGCCGTTCCGGACAGCGGTGGGGGAATGTCTCCAGAGAGAAGATCGCATCTTCTAACTGCCCAATGAGGGTTTGCGCGGTTTCGGGTTCTACCAGTGTCTGGGCAACATAGGTGTAGATACTGTCTAAATCTTGCAGGGCGTGGGAAAGCAACTTAACGCTGTACTGTTCCAAAATGTTTTCTCCTCAATGACGAAAGAGCCTCATGCGCATCGTAAAGCTGGCCGGTCTGGGCATATTCAGCCTCGGCCTGCGAGATGGCAGCATCCACAGCAGCGATCTCGGTCATGGCTTCGTAGGTCTCGATACTCATGACAACGAGGTCGCCATAACCATTTTTTGTGATGAATACGGGCTCTCTGCGGGCATGGCAAAGGTCAGAAATTTCAGTCGTGTTCCGTAAATCGGTAATGGGTCTAATTTGAGGCATAACAGCCACCTCCTCTTATACATTATTATAGCATGATTCTGCGCAAAATAAAGCGAAAAAACAAAAACACGCTTGGACGAAGAAACCAAGCGTGTTTTTGTTTACTTATTCTGGATCCAGTACCGCTGGGTCAGCGTCCCGTCGGAAGAATCAAAACACTCATCTTCCAGCACGCCGCCGTTGGCGCGGATGGTCTTAGCGAGGCCACGTTGTAATGGTCACAGCAGATGCGCACCTTGGAGATGCCGCGCTCCTTGGCCTTTTCGAGGGTCATGCAGAGCATCTGGCTGGCGTAGCCGTTGCTGACGTTCTGCCGGGCGGACGCTGTAGCCGATGTGCCCGCCGTAGGTCAGCAGGTAATCGTTGAGCCGGTGGCGCAGGTTGGTCATGCCCACCAGGTGCTCCTGCTCGTCCAGGGCCAGATACTGGGTGGCGGGCAAAGACCGGCGGGGTGGTGGCCGGGTCTTTCAGCTTGCGGATGTTGGGCCAGCCAGGCGTCGAAATCGGCATATTTGTCCAGCGCCGAGGTGCCGTCCATCCGGGAGCCGATGGCCAGAAATTCTTCCCGGTAGGCCATTACCTGTTCCCGGTCGCCCTCATCCGGTTCCCGCAGGTGGATCTTCTGGGGTGAGGTGCGCCGGGTGGCGGTGCGGAAATCCGGGGCCTTCATCAGGCCGTGGCAGTTGCAGTAGAAGTAAAGCACACCTGCGCCCCGCAGCGGGAAGCGGGCAGAGGCATCTCCCTCGGGGTAGAGCTTGACCAGCTGCAGCTTATCGCCGGTGAGGTAAGCCATGAAACGAGATGTAATGGTTTTTCTCCATGGGGTGGTGCAGGGTGACGAAGAGCTCGTCCTCCACCCGCTCCACGGTCAGCTGATGATGCTCGTCGGCATCCTCGGCTTCGGCGATGTCCAGCGCAGGCAGGGTGATGCCGCAGCAGCTCACCACGGCCTGCCCGGTGGCGTGGAGCACATTGCCGCAGAGGGGCAGACATAGAGCTTGGAACGCAGGAGGTTGGCGGCCCGGTTCTGGTTGACCACGGGCTCTCCCTGCATCAGTTCCAGCACGCTGACCCCCAGAGCCGCAGCCAGCGGTTCCAGCAGGGAGATGTCGGGCAGACCCTTGGCGGTCTCCCCACTTGGAAATGGTCTTGGCGCTGACAGAGAGCTTTGCAGCAAGCTCTGCCTGGGTGAGGTGTTTGATTTCCCGCAGCTGTCGGATGGTGCTGCCGGTGACGTAAGTGTTCATGTGTTGCCCTCCTGAAGTAACCCCCGGTCATTGCGGTGGGGTTGTTGTTACAAAGTATAACCCAACAAAAAGCTCCACACAACCTACGCTGCGTGGAGTTCGTGTGCTTTCGGGAATTATTCGGCCTCGGTCTCGTCTTCCTCGTCCGGGTCCAGCTCCATGGTGAACACGGCCTTTTTCAGCTTGCCGCAGCCCTGGGCCTTCAGGCCGGATTTGTAGGGTTCACCGGCCAGATAGAGGGCAAAGCGCCCCTCGCAGAGCATCCCGGCGATGCTGGTGCCGGCGGTGCCGACGGTGGTATCAGCGGCTTCGTCAGCGGGCCGGGTGGGGCTGAATTCGCCCAGCGACACCTCGAACAGCTCGCTGCCCTCGAGGTCGGTCTCAAGGGTCAGGTGGTTGTCGTGCCGGACAAAGGGGGCCTTGTCGCTGGCCTGCGGGGTCACGGTGCTCACCGTGACCACAGCCTTGTCACCATCGATGCGGGTGCGCCCGGCGGGCAGGTTGTTGATGTCCCGTGCCATGACGAATTCGATGACGCTGTCCAGACTGCTGCACAGGCCCAGATAGTTGGGCAGGTTGTTCAGGGTATCGTAGATCATGGATCAGGGGCAGAACCGGCGGTTTTGCAACCACCCGGCTCTGGGGTCAGACTGACTCGGCGTCCTCTTTGGGGTCGGTCATCAGCTCTTTGATGCTGGGCACAACGCCGCCCAGATTTTGCAGCTCCGACGGAATGATGATCTTGGTGGCCTTGCCGTTGGCTACCTTGGCCAGTGCTTCCAGGCTGCGCAGAGCCAGCACCTTGTCGTTGGGCATGGCCTCGTTCAGCAGGCGGATGGCGTCGGCCTGCGCCTTCTGGACGGCGAGGATGGCCTGCGCCTCGCCCTCAGCTTCGAGAATGCGCTGCTGCTTGACGGCGTCGGCCCGGAGGATGGCGGATTCCTTTTTCGCCCTTGGCGGCGGTGATGGCGGCCTGCTTCTCACCGTCGGCCTTCAGGATGACGGCGCGCTTCTCGCGCTCTGCCTTCATCTGCTTCTCCATGGCGTCCTGGATATCACGCGGCGGCATGATGTTCTTGAGCTCCACGCGGTTTACCTTGATGCCCCACTTATCGGTGGCTTCGTCCAGAATGGCGGTGATCTTGCTGTTGATGGTGTCACGGCTGGTGAGGGTGTGGTCCAGCTCCATCTCGCCGATGATGTTGCGCAGGGTGGTGGCCGACAGGCTCTCGATGGCTGCGATGGGCTGGTTGACGCCGTAGGTGTAGAGCTTGGCGTCCATTACCTGGAAGAAGACCACCGTGTCGATCTGCATGGTGACATTATCGCGGGTGATGACCGGCTGGGGCGGGAAGTCCGCCACCTGCTCTTTCAGGCTGACCTTTTTGGCCACCCGCTCAATAAACGGGATCTTGACATGCAGGCCGGAGGCCCAGGTCTCGGAGTAGCTGCCCAGACGCTCCACAACGTACACCATGGACTGAGGCACGATGACGATGTTGGTGACGACGATGAGCAGGATGACAAAGATGAGCGCGAGGATCACGAACAGCATGATAGGCATAGAGACGCTCCTTTTTTCAGTGGTTGATGGATTCGGTCAGGATGGGTTCCACGATGAGCAGGGTGCTGTGGATCTCGGTGATCCGGCAGGCCTGCCCGGGGCAGGGTATCGCCGGGGGTGGCGCAGCGGGCGCTCCAGTCCACGCCATCCAGCCGGACGCGGCCGGTGGCCTCCGCCGTCACAGGGGTCAGCACCGTAGCTTCCCGGCCCAGGTTGCGGTCGCCGTTGGTGGCGGTGGGGGCTTTGCGCAGCTTTTTGGCCAGAGGCTTAAAGGCCAGCAGGCAGAGGGCGCTGACGGCGATAAATACCGCCGCCTGCACCCGGAACGACTGCACCAGCAGGCAGCTGAGCAGGGCAGCGGCGCTGCCCACGGCAAACCAGATGGAGACGAGATTCAGGGTCATGGCTTCCAGCACCACAAAACCGATGGCACACAGCAGCCAGAAGATGGGGTCGATGGAAACAGCCAGAGACATGCACATCCCTCCTTTGCGGGGTTTCTGGTTCTATTATAAAGCAGAAAGCCGGGTGAGAAGGTCAATGATTTTTTCATGAATTGTTGCGTGGGATACGAAGGATCGGTCGCAGCTATAATCATTTCTCTTTACACCGTTAAACCAGAGTTTACTTCCTCAGGAGGCCGATGACTCGATGATGTCCAACTCAATTGAGTTGACTGATGATCTTCTACTTGGTTTTCACTTCCCAACCATATATGGGATCAGTGATCAACCTATGACTCCTTTCGATGATCTATTGCATGACGTCTTTTTGGCTGATCTAATATTATCAGGATGAACAGCTACAGCTTTGACGACCAAGTTGTTTCAGCTGGAGTTTTTGAAATTACTTATCAGCTGAAAAGGAGCTGATGATACCGGTGTTGTTCAAAGGGGTAAAGAAATAATTAAAAACCAGAAGTGTATGAAAAGATTTAAATATCTGGCATTTTTGTTATGGATGATGCCATTGGCTTTTGGGGCCTGTACGGATGACGATAATGACGAGATCACCGATGAAGAATACATTGCCGGAGCTGCCGTTGTGAATCTGACGGTGGTCGACGGAGAAACGGACTTACCGATAG